>Ga0214170_1000014_pt1 | contig 100049 bp, 90 predicted proteins | sample TroBogEpilimnion_2_FD_153008 | JGI IMG/M metagenome (GOLD analysis project Ga0214170, IMG submission 153008) | Freshwater microbial communities from Trout Bog Lake, WI - 27JUN2007 epilimnion | ecosystem: Environmental > Aquatic > Freshwater > Lake > Epilimnion/Euphotic zone | place: Trout Bog... | reverse complement strand
AAACACCTTTCAGGATTTCACGATCCTCAACGTCGGTCTTTGCCAGCGGACGTGATGGTAATCACGTCCCTACCCAAAACCTCACCTAGGTTAAGACGCCAAGGGTATCGGGCAGGGATGGCATTACCATGCCATCCGCTTCGCCAAGCGATGTTCGTCTGCACATCCATCCCCTACGCAACGCACTCCAAGGAGGCTGACACAGCAGTATCCTTACCCAGAATGAGTCGAGCGGCCGTGGTGACCTTCTGGCTTATGATGCTCGGGATGATCGGGCTCAATGTGCACCAAGACGGCAATGACTTCAGGGTGTAACCGCAAGATGGTCGCTTTAATCTGCGCCGCGATGGCATGCCCTTCGGCCACGGTGGCAGTAGGCTCTACCTGCAAATGGAAATCTACTTCGTACCGATCGCCCAAGCGACGAGCCCGAAAAGCGTGAAACCCCTTCGCTCCCGGAACTTCAAAAATATGCTCACTCAAATCCTTTAAGACCCCTTGTGCAGGAGCCGTATCCATCAAGTCTTCGCAGGCCCCTTTAAACAACCGAATCCCCTCGGCCCCCAACCAACCCGCGAGGACCAAGCCGACGACTTTATCTAATAGCACTAGCGATGGCGAGTAGTGGGCTAATAACACCGCAATCAGCGCTAACAATGAACCCACCGCATCGGCCCGGTGATCCGTCGCACTGGCCATCAAAAGACTCGAGCCCAGCTGCTTGGCTTGGCGTTGAGCGTATTGGTAAAAGGTTTCTTTAAGCACCAACGCAATACCTGCCACCCACGCAGCGGCAATGCCGGGTACGGTGGTGGCCGTGCCGTTCATTAAGCCCGTGAGCGACGTCCAAGCCAAACCCACGCAAAACAAAATCACCAACCCCGAAATCAAACACGTGGCCAAAGTCGAGAAACGATGATGACCATAAGGGTGATCATCATCCTTGGGGATGTGCGCAAAATTTAAGCCAATTAAAACCGCGAGGTCGCCAGCAATATCGACCAAAGAATGAATTCCATCCGCCAACAAGGCTTGCGAAGAAGCCGTCAGTGCCACCGTCAGTTTAATCGCTGCCAAAACCGCATTGAGTGCAAAACTCCAGACCGTGATCCGGACGCCTCTTTGCTGAAGTTCACTCATCGTACTTTACCCGTGTTGGCCCGAATCAGGTCCGCATCGGCTTCCCAATCGATTTTAACCCATTGTGCCGAAGCTACAGCAGGGTTTTGCGACAAGGAAGTGATAAACCCAGGGACGTTTGCCCAGGGAGCACTTCCAGATTGCTTCAGCCATGAACGGAGCGAAAGCAGGGCTTGCTCGGGATGGCCCGAGACCTCTTGAGCGGCTTCGCCGCTAGGCGAAGTCACTTCGGAGGCCTTATGCCCAGGCCGCAGGGTCAACTGCACGCGATCGGCGTAGGCAAACAAATAGGACTTCACGGGACCCGCTTCAGCAAGCGGCGTTCCCAGGTCATACGTCTCTGTGATCCACAAATACTCCTCCGGCAATTCGCGACCCTGGGCATCGTAATGGCGTGAGCCGCCCGTGACCACTTCGCGGATTTGCGCCGTCGGCGTAGTCGTCACCTTCGCAAATAAAACATAATGACCGTAGAAACCTTTATGGGTCACCGCATAGTCATACATCATCGGAGGCAGGTGTAAGGCCGTGCGCACCTGACGGAGCTGGTCTTGCTTTTCATGACCGCAAGAACGACCTGCGAGGAGGATGCCGACACCCATCATCGCCCCGACTAAAAAAACGACAAATCGTTCACGCTGACCCATGTCACTTATCTGACAAAGAATCCAGATAGCGCAAGGAGAAGCCTTTTTAAGGTCGATTTGTCATTGGAAAAGCAGGCAACCTAGGCCAAAACTAGGCTATGATTACCGCCAAGGTAGAAACTCGGGTTCGCTTTGCTGAAACAGATGCCATGGGGGTCACCTACCATGGTAATTACCTGCCTTGGTTTGAAATGGCACGCGTCGCCCTGCTCGATCAAGTCGGTTGCCCCTACCGCGAACTCGAAAAGGAAGGCTACCTGCTCCCCGTGCTCGAAACAGGCCTGAGTTATCATCTGCCCTCACATTTTGACGACCGTCTGCAAATCACCGTCGAGCTGCGCGAAAAACCCAGTGTACGTCTACGCTTACACTACCAAGTACATCGCGGGACAGATTTAATCGTCGAAGGGTTTACGGTACACGCTTTTGTCAATCGTGCCTTCAAAGCCCAGCGTCCGCCCGAAAACCTGACTCAAGCCTTCCAACGTTACTTCTCATGAAAATCGAATCCATGGCCCTCGGCCCCGTCGCGACCAACACCTACTTGGTCACTTCGCCCGATGGTAAAACCTGTGTAGTCATCGACGCCCCCAAAGGTGCCGCCGACGCGCTGCTCCCTATCACTCAACAGCGTGGTCTCAAACTAACCCACCTCCTCATCACCCATGGTCACTGGGATCACACCTGTGATGCCTACCACTTTGCCCAAGCGGGGGCAGCCGTGATTGCACACCGCGACGACGAAGTGCTGATTGAGCAGATTGAAAAATTTCGAGCCCGCTACCAATCCTTCCTGCCCATGCTAACAGACAATGATTTCCGGGCTGTCAAAGTCACCCAATGGGTAGACACGGGCGACTCGGTCGACGCCGCAGGTTATCACTTCGAGGTGCGTCACGTGCCTGGTCACTGCCCTGGCAGCATCTTACTTTACGTGGCCGAGGCCAAAATCGCTTTTACAGGAGATGCCATTTTCGAAGGTTCCGTCGGGCGCACCGACTTACCCAACGGCAATTGGCCGCAGTTGCTAAAATCCATTCGCGAACAAATTTACACCCTGCCAGACGATACGGTGTTACTCCCTGGACACGGCGGCAGCACGAGCGTGGGGCAAGAGAAACAAACCAACCCCTACGCCCGACCTTAAGTGACTGCGCCCTGCCCTTGGTTGCCGCCTGCGGGCGATGTGGCGCTGTCTTGGCGAGATTTGGCTGCTTGGCGAGAGGACCAAGGTGAGACCTTCTACCTGAATTGTCTGACCTATGGACAACAGCTATGGCTTAAAAACCTCCCCGCCCGGGCCCTCTTAGCGGTCGACCGGGCTCTCTTTTCCAACGTCCCTGCCTCGGCCCCCTGTCTCAAGGATTACCCGCTTCCCTACGCCACGATTGCCTGGATGGTGCAACAGCCCACCGAGCATTTTACCGGCAACGCCCGCGTGCATTATCAGCACCTCGCGGACCGCGTCCGCGGACCCCGGGCAGGCCTTATCCGCTGGCGAGCCTGGGCCGCTTGGGCCGTGGTGTGTAAGGCTAACCCTAAGTTAGATTGCGACGAACGACACCTCGTCCGTGAACCCAGTGTAGAAGACATCGCCCACGGACTCGCTCAACACGGACACCCGTCAGAAGCTAGTCAGTGGCAACAAATGCTCGGGAAACTTTAAGGACCGACTTGCACGGTGATGGCGACGTCGACGCCATTCACGCCCGCGATATGTTTCGTCTCTCCAGAGCGCAAACTCACCACGGTACTAATCTCACTCGCCGTGGCTTCGACGACGGCCTTGTAAAGGGGCAACTCCTGGCGGAACTTACCTTGCGAAATTAAGAGAACCTGCCGCGACTGATTAAACGCTTCCAACTTCCACCCGTCAAACGTGCGTCCAATTGTGACCCATTGGCGATTACCATTACTATCTTCTAAAGAAAACAAACCGTCCGACGGAGAAAAAGAATGGAAGACGGGTAACCCCTCTCGGCTCACCGTACTCACCGCCCCATCACGATTCCAACCGCCTTTAAAACGACGACGCTCAGATTTATTATCTCCCCCAGCGGCTGCTTTACCGTCCGTTTTATCATCAGCCTTGGGATCGGGTGCTTTGGAGTTTTGCAAGGAGTGAAACGCTAAATTCACAACGCCGTCGGTACCAATCGTCGGCGAAAAAGTTAAGTCAATGGATTCACTCGGTTTACCAGAAGCATCAGGCTTACCTTGAATCTGGACTCTACCTTCAGCTCCAGAAGGAACCGTCACCATGGGGGCACTGAGGACTTCACTTTTACCACTCTCATCCTGCTTCGTGAACACCGCGCGGATTCTTACTGGCAAATTCGAAGGCGGAGGCACGGGCTGAGCCGGCGTGACCGCTTGAGGAACGGGTGCAGGGGCTTCAGGTGGAGGCGGGGCTTCTTGCGCCAAGAGACTCAGGGCGAGACCGTGTAGGAGAAGACCTCGGACAATCATGATGAAGGGGTATGCAAATTAAAACCCCAAGTGAACCCGGAAGTTCCTAAAAAGTCCTTAGAGCTTACGGAAAACCAACGAGGCATTATGCCCGCCAAAGCCTAAGTTATTCGAAATAGCCACTCGAACTTGGCGCTTTTTAGCCACATTCGGGGTGTAATCGAGGTCACAATCAGGGTCTGGGTTTTCGTAATTAATCGTCGGCGGAATGACGCCATGATGAATCGCCAGGCAGCAAGCTGCAGCCTCGATACCACCCGCCGCCCCCAGGAGGTGGCCGGTCATGGACTTCGTCGAAGAAATCGAAAGCTTGGTCGCTGCTTCCCCAAAGGAACGCTTAATCGCCAACGTCTCACAGCGATCATTAATCGGCGTGGAGGTGCCGTGGGCGTTGATATAATCCACTTCAGATTTATCGATGCCGGACTCCGCCAAGGCACGATTCAAGCACAAGGCGAGGCCTTTGCCCTCTTGGTCTTGGCCCGTGATGTGGTAAGCATCGCAGGTGGCACCATAGCCAGCGAGTTCACAGTAAATCTTGGCACCGCGAGCTTGAGCATGCTCCAGCGTCTCAATCACGAGAACGCCTGCACCCTCACCCATCACGAAACCATCACGCAGTTTATCAAAGGGACGCGAAGCCTTTTCAGGCGTGTCGTTAAAATCCGTCGACATCGCCTTCATGTTACAAAAACCAGCGTAACCGAGACGGGTGATGGCGGCTTCCGAACCACCCGAAAGCATAATGTCTGCATGACCATCGCGGATGTGGCGCAAGGCTTCACCGAGGGCATGCGAGCCCGAGGCACAGGCCGAGACTACGCCGAAATTAACTGACTTCGCTTGGAATTCGATGGCGACAACGCCAGAAGCGATATTCGCAATTAAAGAGGGAATCGTGAAAGGCGAAACCCGCGAAGGGCCACGCTCCACGAGGATACGTGCTTGGTTCTCGATGGTTTCCATCCCACCGATACCAGAACCGATGATGACCCCGAAACGCTCGGAGTCGACTTTGGTCACATCCAGTTTGGCATCCTCAATAGCCAAACGCGACGCCGCGACCGCCATTTGCGTGTAGCGGTCATTGCGCTTAGCTTCCTTCGGATCCATGAACTTAGCGGGGTCGAAATCTTTGATTTCGGCACCGACCTTGGACGGGAAGTCCGTGGGATCAAAACGCGTCAGGCGGCTAATGCCGGAGCGCCCCTTGGTAAGGGAATCCCAAAATGTCGCCACGTCCTGACCTAAAGAGGTCAGAGTGCCAATACCCGTGACGACGACGCGACGTTTTTTGTTTTCAGTACTCACAGATGAGGGTCACTTGGACCCACAAAAATTACTTCGTGGCGTTGGCCTTGATGTAGGAGATCGCATCACCGACCGTCTTCATCGAGGCTGCCTTGTCTTCAGGAATCGACGGGATGCCGAATTCGTCTTCGAAGGCCATGATCATTTCCACCAAGTCAAGGGAATCGGCCTTCAGGTCACCTTGGAAGGTGGCGCTGTCGGTCAACTGGTCTTGGCTAGCACCCAGTTGCTTTTCGATGATGTCCTTGACGCGTTTTTCGATATTTTCAGGCATAGGAAAGGGTTTTTAAGTGTTTTCTCGGTGTCAGATAGCCATCCCACCGTCAACCGAAAAGACCTGCCCGGTGATATATCCCCCCTCTTCAGAGGCTAAATAATCCACCATAGCAGCAATATCGGTCACTGAGCCAAAACGGCCTAGTGGGATAAAACTGAGGATTTTTTGCTTAATCTCGTCCGAAAGCTCGGCGGTCATGTCCGTGGTGATAAAACCAGGGGCCACGGCATTAGCCGTGATAGCCCGGCCTGAGAGCTCGCGTGCCAACGTCATCGTCAAGCCATGTAAACCAGCCTTGGCGGCGGCGTAGTTAGCTTGGCCCGCATTACCTTGTACCCCGGTGACCGAGGAAATGCTGATAATCCGACCCCAGCGCTTGCGGGTCATGGGGCGGACCAATCCTTTAACCCAATAGAAAGCGGAAGAAAGGTTCGTCGAGAGAACTTCATTCCACTCCGCCTCGGACATGGCCATCACGAGTTTATCCCGGGTGATCCCTGCGTTGTTCACCAAAATTTCGACCGCACCGTACTCGGCAATGATTTGTTCGCAGGCTTTAGCGACGGCCACGGGGTCGGCGACGTCCACTTGGTAAGCCTTGGCCTTTTGACCCTTATCTAAGATCCCTTGGGCCACGGCGACACAGGTGTCAGACTTCGACACACACAAGACCGTATGGCCATGAGCGGCTAAGCGTTCGGCAATCGCTTTACCAATGCCACGGCCGGCTCCGGTGACTAAAGCAACGCGCGGTTGATGCGTAAGGTGCATTGAGGAATGATGTGGGAGAAAAACCTTAAAGTGGCAAGTGGCGAAAATAAGGGCACTCAGTAAACGTCGCGCTGATAACGGCCGTCTTGCTTCAACTGTTTCACCCACGCTACCGCAGCCTCGGGAGTCATACTCCCCTGCTCGGCGACGATCCGGTGCAACATCGCATCAACATCCTTGGCCATGCGCTTGGCATCACCGCAAACATAGAAATAGGCCCCGCGTTGCAACCAGTGCCACAATTCGACGGCCTGCTCCAACATGCGATCTTGGACGTATACCTTCGTCGCTTGATCGCGCGAGAAAGCGGTATCAAGACGCGTTAAGACGCCCTGCTTTTGATAGTCAGCCCATTCCGAAGCATACAGGAAATCGTGTTCCTGACGTTGATCGCCAAAGAACAACCAGTTGTCACCCTTCGCCCCGCGAGTAGCACGATCCATCACAAAACTCCGGAACGGAGCCACGCCCGTACCAGGCCCAACCATGATGACAGGCATCGTGTCATCCGTTGGTAAACGGAAGTGCGAACTCGTCACAAAGACGGGTAACGCTGGCTGTTGTAGGGGCGCCCGGTCAGCCATGAAAGTCGAGCACACGCCCTCGCGTTGACGTCCATTGGTCTCGTAACGCACCACCGCGACCGTGAGATGAATTTCGTCGGGATATTTGGCGGGCGAGGAAGCAATCGAGTACAGACGTGGCATGAGGCGACGTTGAACCTCGATGAGTTCTTGGGCACTCACGCGGGCCGAGGGAAACTCAACGAACAAATCAATGAAGGCGCGTTCTTCTAACCAGGCTTTTTTCTTTTCCGGATCAGCCTCAGCAAGGCGTGCTGCCAAGAGAGCCTTCTCGTCGGCATTAGTCGCCCGGTCATGAAGTAGCTGTACGAATTTGTAAGTCGGACCGTTCAACGCGAGGCGTTGATTCAGGGCGGCACGGAGCGTGATGGGGGCCGGGTCCTTGGGAATTAAAATGGACTCTTCACCAGTGAAGCCAGCGGCGGACAAGAGGGCTTGGACTTCCTTGGGATTGTTTGTCGGAAATACGCCAAGCGAATCACCGCATTCGTAAGTGAGACCACTCCCTTGCAACGACACCGCAAAATGTTGCGTGTCCTTTTGGCTTTGCGGAGAACTCAAGCGACGACGGTCCACCAAGGCAGCCAAGAATGGGTTATTCTTATCGTAAGGAGCGGTCATATGAAGCCCCTAACAATGACTAATTCCACCCGCAGGCAACAAGGGTATTTTTAAATCACTTCCAAACTTTAACCCAATCCACCTCAAAATCATCGGGTAATTTGGCGGCGACTAAGTCCTTGGATTCAAAATCCGAAACCCAATGCCCCAGCGTCACGACCATGGGCTCCTTCGCCTCAATTTTATCCATCTTATGAATAATGCGGTCGTTAAAATACCAAACCACACTGCGCTCATTCCACAGCATGCCATAGGTGTTAAACTTCTTCGTCGCTTGCCCCGGCGTCAGGCTCAAACCCGTCTTGGGCGGACGCAATTCACGCACGCCATGGCTATCGGCAATCTTGGCCCAAACACTGATCCGATCCTCTCCGAAGCACTCGTAATAAAGGGCTGCCGCAGGAGCGGGAGTTTTATCTAAATTCTTTACCACAAAAGCCCCGTGGTGGCCTTTCGTGCCATTGAACCGCACCGAGGCTTCAAAGTATCCCTGTACTTGGCTGAACTTATCGCGAGTACTTAAACCCGAACCCTGCCAACCATCAGGGCGTTGTTTTAAACTGATGACCAACTTACCCCCTTTCAGCGTAATCGGTTCTTTATTACCTTCATAAGTCCATTTCGTTTCGTCGAGCGTGTCCCCGTTAAAATCATCGCTGAACACGACCTTCATCGCGGACGAAGGAGGGTTGGCCCAGACTGCCACGGTGAACGTTAAAAATGATAATAATAAAGCACGCATGGGGAGTGAGTGAATTTTTAGGTCAACGAAAAGTGCGGGGTGGTACCCTTCTGAGACTAAGTAGCCGAACCTAAAAATCAAGCGCTCGGCAGGCGCTTAATTTTCGAAAATAAGGTCGATTTCCTTGCGGGAAAGGGGGCGGCAATCGCCGACCGGCATCTTACGTAAAACGAGAGCCCCAATTTGAAAACGGCGGAGCATTTTGACGTGGAAACCGAAAATCTCAAACAAGCGGCGGATTTCGCGCTTCCGACCTTGATCTAAGTGAACCTCTAAATGGGCAGGGTCATCGGGCAAACGGATGACTTTACGGAAACGAAGTTTCTCCCCTTCCTCCATGGCCCCCTTCAGCAACCGTGGGGTTAACGTAGGGTCGTAAGCTCGATTTAAAATGACCTCGTAGCGCTTCATGACGCCATGCGACGGGTGCATGACCCGATTCGCTAAATCTCCATCATTCGTCAGAAGCAATAAACCTTCTGAGTCTTTATCTAAACGACCGACGCAAAAGAGGCGCAAGTGACCGTACTCGGGAGGCACCATGTCGAACACGGTTTGTCCACCATGGCTATCGTCATTGGTGCACAAAAAACCACGTGGCTTATTCATCATCAAAACGACCGTGCGATCCAGAGGCTTGATCAATTGACCACGGCAACGCACTGCATCGCTAGCCGGGTCTACGGGCTGCCCAACCGCGGCAACTTTGCCATTAATCGTCACGACCCCTTCAGCCACCAGGCGTTCTGCTTCACGACGCGAACACACCCCCGCCGAAGCGAGGAACTTATGGATGCGCATGGGACCTTCTTCAGACACACCCTACCCTTGGAGTCTTTTTGGTCCGAGGGCGAGATAATCAATACATTCGAAGCGAAGAACTTTTCTCGCCCTCGGGCAAGGACTCGTTTACACCCCAATCCACTCTTATGCGCCTCATCGATGGTAATGCGATTGCCCAACAGGTTCTCAACGAAGTCAAAGCCCGCGTGAGCCAGCTTGCTCCCACGGTCCCTCAAGTGGCCTTCGTCCGCATCGGCGAAGACCCCGCCTCGGTCTCCTATGTAACTAAGAAACAGAAAACCGCGGCCGAAGTTGGCATTCAAGCGACGTTAAAAGTCTTTCCTGAAACCGTCACGCAAGCTGAGCTCTACGCCCACCTCGATGCCTTAAATGCGGACAAGAACGTACACGGGATTTTAATTCAAGCCCCCCTCCCCAAACATTTATCCGAGACCGACGTTTTTAATCGCGTCCACCCCTCAAAGGATGTCGACGGCTTTAGCACCCAAAGTATCGGTCGCTTAATTCAAGAAATCCCCGGAGCGTTCGCTGCTTGCACCCCTGCGGGTGTCATTGAACTGCTACGTCGCTCTGGCGTTGCCACAGCGGGCAAACACGCGGTGGTCGTGGGTCGTTCACTCATCGTAGGTAAACCCGCGGCAGCCTTGCTGCTCGCCAAAGGGTGTGATTGCACGGTGACCGTGGCTCACTCTCGCACGCAAAACCTCGCCGCCTTGGTACGCCAAGCGGACATCATCGTCGCTGCTATCGGCAAACCTCATTTCATCAAAGCTGACATGGTTAAAGACGGAGCGGTGGTCATCGACGTCGGCATCAATCGTATTCCTGATGCCACCAAGAAAACGGGTTACCGCATTGTTGGGGATGTCGATTTCGAAGCGGTTGCGCCTAAATGCGAAGCCATCACCCCTGTCCCTGGCGGCGTGGGCCCGATGACGGTGGCGATGTTAATGAAAAACACCTTGGAAGCCTGCGAACGCGCTCAGCCTCGTGCCTAACCCCCCTCCCATTCCCGCCGCACCTGCCGGCTACTGGCGTCGCACCTTTGCGTGTTTAGCCGACATCATCCCGTTGATGATTTTAGGCTGGGTGGCGGCTAAATGGCTCGCAGGGCCAGAAGAACTGGCGGCCCTGAAACGCTCTGATGAATGGATGCACCACTTCATCGATCAGTACCTCCGGGCACTCCAAGGCAACTCCCCGCGCGATTTACAAGCCGTCATGGACATGGCGATGCATCCCCAAGAAAAAGACATCGAAGCCATCGCACTTTGGGGCGAATTCCAAGGCACCGTCTCTTTCTTTGTCATGCTCTTAGGCCTGACGTTTCAAGAGTGGCTCATGCAAGGCCAGTCTTTGGGCAAACGCATCCTGCATATCCGCACCGTGGATGTCATTTTCCAAAACCCACCAACGTTTATCGGGTGCCTCTTACGCTCCGCTTGGAAAGCAGCCTTCTTCACCCTGCCTAACCCAATCACGATTGTGCTCGGCATTATTAATTTTCACTTACCCCTCTTTAGGCGTGACGGTCGCACCTGGCACGACCTTTGGAGCAAGACCCAAGTCGTGGTCGAAAGCTAAACCTACCCTTTAGTTTTAGGCACAAAAAAGCCCCGGGGTTACCGGGGCTTTGTCATGAAGGGCGACTTAACCTTGGCCGCCTTCGCTGTCGCCACCGCGTTCGCGGAACGGACGGCGCTCAGGACGAGGGCGATCCATGGGCTTAGCGCTGGGCGTATACTCGCGACCTTCTTTTTCGGCAATCGCCGCACGACGCGAGAGACGGACGCGGCCCTTATCGTCGATGCCAACGCACTTCACGATAATTTCGTCGCCCAGCTTCACCACGTCTTCAACGCGATCAACGCGTTGGTCGGCTAATTCCGAAACGTGCACGAGACCTTCTTGACCAGGTAAGCATTCCACGAAGGCACCAAACTCCTTCACCGAACGCACAATACCTTTATAGGTCTTGTTGATTTCGATTTGGGCGGAGATGAGGTTAACTTCATTGACGGCACGAGCCAAAGCTTCGCCATCGGTGGCAAAGATCGTGACCCAACCAGAGTCGTCTTGGTCGATATCAATTTGGCAACCGGTATACTCGGTGATGCGCTTGATATTTTTGCCGCCAGGACCAATCAAGGCACCGATCTTGTCCGAAGGAATCTTCATACGGTGCGTGCGAGGGGCACAGGACTTCAATTCTGGACGCGTGCTAGGCATGGTCTTGGACATGACGTCCAAAATCTGGTCGCGGGTGGTCTTGTTTTGATAAATCGCTTCCTTGGCGATTTCAATCGGCAGACCGTGGATCTTTAAGTCGAGTTGGAAAGCCGTGATGCCTTCGCGCGTACCACAGACTTTGAAGTCCATGTCGCCGTAGTGGTCTTCCGCCCCGATAATATCCGTCAACACGCGGTGACGTACAATCTTACCGGACTGCTCTTCGGTGACTAAGCCGCAGGAGATGCCAGCGACGGGAGCCTTGATGGGCACACCGGCGTCTAACAAGGCCAAGGTACCACCGCAAACCGAAGCCATAGAAGTCGAACCATTCGACTCCATGATTTCCGAAACCAAGCGGATGGAATAAGGGAAGTCTTGCTCGGAAGGCAGAATGGAGAGCAACGCACGCTCTGCCAAATTACCGTGACCCGTCTCGCGACGGCTGGTCATCCCGAAACGACCCGTCTCACCTACGGAGAACGGCGGGAAGTTGTAGTGCAAGATAAAGGACTTCGTCTTCGGACCGCCAGTGATGGCGTCCACCTCTTGAGCGTCTTTCGACGTACCGAGCGTGGCCAACACTAGGCCTTGAGTTTCGCCACGTTGGAAGATGGCCGAACCGTGAACGCGAGGTAAGACATCGACTTGGCAGGAGATCGGACGGAGGTCCTTGGTACCGCGACCATCGGCGCGTTGGCCTTTTTCAATGATGGCATTGCGATAGACCTTCTCTTGTAACTTTTCGAAAGCCATCTTGATTTGACGGCCATCGAAAGCCTCACCGAGCTCGGCTTGGCAAGCGGCTTTGGCCTTCTCGACCACGGCCTTGACGGCGTCACCACGTTCTTTCTTCGAAGCCAAGAAAATCGCCTTCTGGAGTTGTGCACCTTCGGCCGCCACGCGTTCGCAAATGGCTAAGGCACGAGGCTCACACACCACGAGGGGGAATTGACGCTTAGCCTTGGCACAGAGGGCCGCCAAACGACGTTGGGCCGCGATGATCGGCTGGATGGCACGATGGGCAAACTCGAGAGCCGCAATGAAGTCAGCATCCGAAATTTGGTCAGCCGAACCTTCAATCATCATCATGTCGTTTTCATTACCGACGTAGATTAAATCGAGGTCCGAGTTGTATTGTTCTTCGTGCGTCGGATTGACGACGAATTGACCGTTGATGCGACCAACGCGCACGCCGGCAATCGGGCCATTCCAAGGAATGTCCGAGCAGAGCAAGGCGGCCGAAGCGCCGTTCACCATCAAGATATCGGGGTCGTTGATTTGGTCAGCCGAGAGCAGCAAACCGATCACCTGGACTTCATTTAAGAAACCTTCAGGGAAGAGCGGGCGCAACGGACGATCGCACAAACGCGACGTCAGGATTTCTTTATCCGTGGGCTTACCTTCGCGACGGAAATAACCGCCGGGGAAGCGACCTGCGGCCGCAAACTTCTCGCGGTAATCCACCGTGAGGGGGAAGAAGTCTTGGTCAGGCGAACGTAAATCTTCGGCTGCCGTCGCGGAGACGAAGAGCGTCGTTTCGCCCTTGCTGATAGTTACCGAACCATTGGCCAGACGTGCCAACGATCCCGTGCTGATGGTGATACCGAGTTCGTCGATGGTCACCGAGTGTTGTTGTTTCATGTTGTTTTTTGGATTGTGCTAAGCGGAATTGCTCAGCGATTTTTGGGTTATGGTGGAAAAGGGACGTCCCAGCACTGGGCTGGGACGCATCGTAAACCTTCACCCTGTAGGGGCGGAGGGTTTACTTACGAAGATTGAGTTTACCAATCAGGGCGTTGTACCGGTCGAGGTCAGTCGCCTTGAGGTAATTGAGCAACTTGCGACGACGGTTCGTCAGCATGATCAGACCACGACGCGAGTGGAAGTCCTTGCGGTGTGAGCGCAAGTGTTCCGTGAGGTGATTCACGCGGGCGGTGATGAGGGCGACTTGCACTTCAGGGGAGCCGGTGTCTTTGGCGCCCTTTTGGTGAGTCTTGATGATATCCGACTTGTCGATAGACATAACTGTGTGTGGTGAGTTTGGTTTTTTGGAGGGGGTCGACTTGGGAATTGTTCCCGAAAGCCCCGCCGAAAGGCCAGGCTCTCCGTCTGTAACAAGCTTGCGCTTGCCGACCAGCGTGAGAAGGGCTCCGCCCCTCTCCCTAACGAAGTTGACCTTTGGAAATGACCAACTCCCCCCAACATAGCAAGCCGGAAAGATAGGACCCAACGCACGGTCTTTTTACTTAAATCTTTAAGAAAGGCTATCCCCTACCCACGCCTCCCCGCGCTGGCACGCTGGGCACAAGTCCAGAGTAGTCCATTGACTTACAGCTGGGGCGAAAGTGATAGTAGGGGTATGGATAACCCTGGCTCAGCCGATCAACCGCACTTAACCGGTGCCGAGCGTAGTAAATTACGGAGCCTGGCCCAAAACCTCGATCCCAAGGTCTTTGTGGGCAAAGGCGGCGTCAACCCCAGCATCGCGAAATTGCTAGAAGAAGCTTTCAAGAAAGCGGACTTAATCAAAGTACGCTTTACCGCCGATCGCGATACGATGGCCCTTCAAGCCCAAGAATTAGCCAAGTTAACACAGAGTGAAGTCATCGGTAGCGTCGGCCGTACGGCCACTTTCTTTAAACTCGGAAAACACTAGCCGTCCGATGGACTCCGCCCGCTTCCAAGCTTTAAACGTTGGTTATTTGGAAAGGGTTGAAACGGCCCTGCGCACGCTAACGCCTGCGGCGACCACGCGACCCGCCCGCCTCCACGAGGCGATGCGCTATTCCCTAGAAGCAGGTGGCAAACGCCTACGCCCTGTCATCTGCCTCGCCGCTGCTGCCGCCTTTAAATCCAATACGTCCGCCGAGCCCGCCGCGGTGGCCTTAGAGTGCATTCACACGTACTCGCTCATCCATGACGACCTACCCTGCATGGATAATTCGGACCTACGACGCGGACGACCTTCTTGCCATAAAGCGTTTGATGAAGCGACGGCCCTGCTCGCTGGCGATGCCCTCCTGCCACTTGCTTTTCAGGTTCTAACCCAAGGCTACGCCACGCAGCCCGCTTTGGCCACCAGCCTGATTGATGAACTAGCCCACGCCGCTGGGTCCACCTTACTCGTAGGGGGACAGACCGAAGACATGGGCGGCTTGGCGGCAGACCGTCACCCAGATCGTTTAGAATTCATCCTGCGGGGTAAAACTGCCGCCATGCTGAGTGCTTCGTTCTCCATGGGTGCCATGGTAGGTGGGGCATCGAAAGCTGACATCGCAGCCTTTCGTCAAGCAGGGCAAGCATCCGGCATTGCGTTTCAATTAGTCGACGACCTTTTGGACCTTTCCGCCGATGCTGCCACGTTGGGCAAACCGGTGGGAGCTGATGCCCAAAATCAAAAATTCACTTACACCTCCTTGCATGGAGTGCCTGCCACAAAAGCGCGTATCCAAACGCTCACCACCGAAGCCCTAGCTCACTTAGCTGGTACTTCCGGTGAAGTAGATTTTTTGACCACCTTGGTGCGTCAAATGGCCGATCGCTCTAAGTAATTAGTCGTCCGTGCGCCGGCACAACTTAGGTAATTGTTCCGGCAAGAAGGCGTAATAAAGCCCAATCCAAATTCGCCAGGCTAAGTTGTGGATGAGGAAGGGTAAAATCAGCGCGGCCCCAACACTCAACGTCACCGCCGTCTTGCCGGTATACCAATCCCAATGATAGCCGAGCAGGATTAAAGGTAAGACCCCAAAAACAATCAGGCCGTAATTCCAAACAATGGCTCCGAGGAAAAATCCGTCGCGACGTCGTAAAACCATGTGGCAATGTGGGCAGTCATCAGGGATATTCATTAACTGAAGCCCCTTGAGGCCAGTCTCGGTCCGCAGCAATTGATCGCAATTCACACAACGACCCGAAAATGAACGCCAAAAAATATCGCGGCGAAACTGCATAAGTTAGAGCCTAGCAGGTTTTGCATCCCTGTAAAGACAAGGGCTAACCCGGTTGGGTTAGCCCTTGGTCCATCAAACTTAAGCAGAAGTTTACTCGGCAGCGGTTTCGCCTACTTGGAAACGCACAAAGCGCACCACGGAGACTTCTTCGCCAACTTTACCCTTCGCTTCGACGAGCAATTGCTGAATCTTCTTCTCGGGATCACGGAAGAAGGACTGCTCTAACAAGCAGGCTTCAGCAAAGAACTTATCAACGCGACCCGAGACGATCTTCTCGAGGTTAGCCAATTGACCCTTCTTACGCGTTTCCGCCGCAATCACTTGCTTCTCAGAAGTCGCAATGCGCTTTTCTAATTCAGCAATGGCTTCGGCGTTATTCGCAGCCTTTTGTTCAACCAATTGAGCCTTGTAGTCTTCGACCACACGCTTGGCTTCGTCGATCGCCTTATCGGCTTCCGACTTGGTGAACTCCGCAGCGATTTCGCGTTCCTTAGCCACCACGTCGGCCGAAACATCTTCGCGACGAACAAAGCGGGCGTTATTTGCAACGACTTGCATCGCCAATTGACGCGCTAGGTCAGCCACTTCGGCATGGCCCGCGGCCGCTTGGGTCTTCAAGCCTAATTCGAGCAAGACGGCAATCTTAGCACCGGTGTGTACGTAAGCCGACACGCGGCCCACGCCCGAGGCTTCAAACTTCAAAGCGCGGGAGACTTTTAAGTTCTCACCGATCTTCAACACTTGATCATTCAAGTAATCGTTCACCTTACGCGAAGCATCAGCGTGGTAGGGTTGCTCCAAGAGGTTATCAACGCCCTTAGCCGCAGCTTGGCTCACGAGGTCTTTCGCCAAAGCCACAAAGGCTTCGTTTTTGGCGACGAAGTCGGTTTCGCAATTCAGTTCCACGAGTACGGCCGAACGACCGTCCGTCGAAACTTGCACCGCCAAGATACCTTCGGAGGCCTTACGATCGGCCTTCTTATTGCGCGTGGCGACGCCTTTGATGCGTAAAATTTCAACCGCTTTTTCCATGTCCCCGGCGGCTTCCGTCAGGGCTTTCTTACAATCCATCAAACCTGCGCCAGTACGATGGCGCAGTTCATTGACAGTTTGAGCAGTAATCGCAGACATAGTAAAAAATGTTAGAGATTACTTCGAAGACTTCCGACCGCGGGAAGGCTTAGCAGCGGAACCTTCGCCCTCTTCGTCCTTCTCGCTGGCCTTGGTGAGTTCAGCAGAGAGTTCGACCTTAGGCTGAGCGACGTCACCATTGTTATTACGCTCAATGGGGATGATCGTCTTGCGAGGTTGGTTCTCAACCTTACGACGTGCCAAACCATTTTGGACGGCTTGCGTTAAAACTTCGATCACGATGCGAATCGACTTCGTGGCGTCGTCATTGCCCGGAATCGGGAACTTCAACAACGTTGGGTCGGAATTGCTATCGCAGAGACCAATCACGGGGATACCAAGGCGATTGGCTTCGTTCACGGCAATCTCTTCGAGCTTAGTGTCGATGACAATCATCGCCGCGGGTAATTCGCGGTACTCGAGGAGACCTTCAAAGTTGCGTTGCATACGAGCCATCTCGCGACGGACCGCGGCACCTTCTTTTTTGTGCATCTTGGCCAAGGAACCATCTTGTTCCATGCGCAAGTAGGTGCGGTATTTATCGAGCGAACGCTTGAGCGTTGCAAAGTTAGTCAACGTGCCACCGAGCCAGCGGTTAACGGCGAAAGGCATGCCAGTCGACTTAGCGGCTTGGCGGACGACCTCTTGCGCTTGAGGCTTGGTAGAGACAAAGAGGATTTCTTTGCCCTTGGAGGCTACATCTTCAAGGAAAGCCACACTGTCAGCGAGACACTTGTGGGTCTTTTCCAAGTCGATAATCGAAACACCATTGCGGTGGTCGAAAATAAACGGACGGGATTTGGGATTCCAGCGGCGGGTCTGGTGTCCGAAGTGGACGCCAGCGTCGAGGAGGTCTTTTACGGTGATGTTCATGGGAAAAACTTGGCTCCGTATCCCGTTTCCTGCCGAAGGAGGGGACATTGGATCAAAAAGGTTTACTGGTTTTGGGTTGGAAGTTTGAGGCAATCGGCGGTCGCTTCAAACAAAGGAAATCTTGTTCAAACAAGTCCCCTGACAATGTGCAAGCGGGAAAATCAACCCCCTACCCCACCTTTCAGACTGACAGGAAGCCTAAATACCCGCAGGTTGGCCTTTCGAAATGCTCTGGTTCTACCGCATTTTTTTCCTCCCTCTACTCCTCCTGGCCTCCCCATATTATGCTTGGAGAATGTTGCGTCGGGGTGGTTATGGACAGGGATTTGGGCAACGTTTAGGCTTTTTCCCCCGCTTACCGGCTAAAAACCCAGCGAAGTCGCGAATCTGGGTCCAAGCGGTATCGGTCGGCGAAATCGAAGCCATCGGTCCCCTACTCAAACAACTCGCCGCCTCAGGTCAGGTCGAACTCATCCTTACCACTACCACGAGCACTGGCTACGCCCTAGCTCGTCAGCGCTACAGCGAGGTGACGCTCGCGATTGGCATCTTCCCTGTCGACTTCTGGCTCTGCAGTGCAACGGCTTGGAGTCGGATTCAACCCGACAAAATCGTACTCGTCGAAGGCGAACTCTGGCCGGAACACTTACAGCAAGCGCGCGCCCATCACGTGCCCGCTTACTTAATTAATGGGCGACTCTCCGATCGCTCGTTTGCACGTCACCAAGCGTGGTCTAAATTCTCGAACGCCTTATTCCGTCGCTTTCATCTCATCGCCGCCAGCAGCGAAGAAGATGCACGTCGCTTTCGCACGTTAGGACTCGAGCCTATCGTCACGGGAAATTTAAAATTCGACGTCGCCACAACTGGGCCGCTCGAAATGTCAGCCAAACTGGCGTTACGGCAAAGCCTCGGTTTTGGCACCAATGCGAACACCGTGGTCATTTTAGGATCCTCAACTTGGAGCGGTGAAGAAAGCTTACTGATTGAAGCGTTGCAGAAACTGCGAGCGAACCACATCGACGCGCGCTTGCTCTTAGTACCCCGTCACTCCGAACGACGTGGCGAGATCATCGCAGAGCTCAAAGCCAGCGGGCTTGCATGGCATCAACGTTCCACCGGGACAGCAGCCCCGGCCGATACCCTCATTCATTTGGCCGACACCACGGGAGAGTTGCGCGATTTAACACGTGCGGCGGATGTCGCTTACATTGGTAAAAGCCTAGCACCGCATGAAGGCGGGCAGACCCCGATTGAAGTCGCGGCGGCAGGCGTCGCCATGGTCTATGGGCCGCGCATGACAAATTTCCGCGATGCGTGCAAAGGGCTCGAAAACGCCCAAGCGGCCCGCAAGGTTACCAGCGGGCAGGAAGCCATCACCGCCCTCACGGAACTCGTCGTCCACGCCGACCAACGCCTTGCCGCTGGCCAACGTGCCCTCACCTGGCACCAACAAAACCGCGGTGCCACCCACCGCACCCTCGAGTTAATTTTAGGGAAGTAAGGTTCTAATGCAGCTGAAGTTAAATCAGCCCAAAAGTTTAATTAGATTTATTATATAATTTTATTAGATAAAACTGAGTTCGCCATGGATGTAAACGAACTACGTAAGCGATTGGAACAATTGGAGACCCTGCATCAGACACTGGGGCGCGACCTCCAAGATTTAAAGGCTATGATGACAAAACATGAGACTGCGGCTGTGCAAGTCTCCAAGCCCGAAAATCCTCGTACTCCAGAGCAGAGTGATGACGCCGATGCTGCCCTGCGTCAGGCCAAACAAGCCCTGCTCGAGGGGTACGACATCGCGAAACATGGTGGCAACGAACATGACCTGCTTTGCTCCCTGATTGTCCGCATCCTCGAAGGCGAAGCTAAGGGCATGAAAGATTCCAAGCTCGCAGAGGCCCGGCTTGTCGCCTCGGACATGATTGAGCGCGTCGGTCTCCGGGCGGGCACACGCTTTGGCGGCAACAAGCTCGGCAAACTTTTTACCAAAAACATTCCTTTCACAAAGATTACCCGTATCAGCCGCGACCCCCTTTAAGTAAATCAGGGATAGCGGCTTCCTTGAGCCTTTTTAGGCTTTAGAATAAATATATTATTTCTCCACCCCTTGAAGGAGGCGAGGGCTTGGGCAGACGATGGGTAACAAATTAACCCCCTCCTCTATGTCCTCTGAAGCCTCTGAATTTGCCGTCCAACTTGTGCTTGCGGAAGCGGGAGAAGACGCCGCCCAAGTTTACGTGGGGCGCTGCTACTGCTCTGGTCAAGGCGTGCCCATCGATAACACCGCCGCAGTCGATTGGTTCGAGCGTGCAGCCGCTCAAGGCAACGCGGATGGACTCTATTACTTAGGCGACTGCTACGATAACGGCTATGGCGTGGAGCGTGACGAAAATAAGGCCATGGAGCTCTTCCTGCGAGCAGCCGAACTAAATCAAAACCAAGCACAATGTGCGGTAGGAATTAACTATAACTTGGGCATCGCGGTCGAGATCGACCATGACACCGCGGTGAAGTGGTTCAAGAAAGCCGCCGAACAAGGCAACAAGCTGGCCATCCATATGCTGGGTCAGTGCTACGAACATGGCACAGGGGTAAAAACTAACCTCAAAAAGGCGGCCCAATACTACCAACAAGCTGCCGAAGCTGACTACGAAATCTCCCAACATAACCTGGGTATTTTCTATGAAAATGGTTATGGGGTCGCCGTGGACTACGAACAAGCCGCTTATTGGTATCACCGTGCAGCCGAGAGTGGCTTTGCGAGCTCACAATTAAGGCTAGCGATTTGCTACGAGGCAGGGAACGGCGTGGATGCGGACCCAGCCTTGGCCTTTAAGTATGCGAAGTTGGCAGCCGAACAAGATGACGATGCTGCTCAATTGGTACTCTGGGGTTACTACATCGATGGTGTGGGTACCGAACCCAATCTCGAAGAAAGCCTCATCTGGCTTAAGAAATCCGCGGAGCAAGGGAACCTAGATGCCATCTACAACCTCGGTACCATCTACCTGAAAGGCGAAGGGGTACCCCAGGACTTCGACCAAGCTGTTAAATTATACCGTCAAGCCGCCGAGGCGAATCACGGTATGTCTCAGCTAAATCTAGGCACCAGCTACTTACGCGGACAAGGCGTCGAAAGGGATCTCATCAAGGCCCTAGAGTATCTCCATAAAGCGGCCGACCAAGGGATTCGTGAAGCCCAATACAACCTCGGAACTTGCTACTTAAACGGCTTCGGCACTGAAAAAAATCCAGTCGAAGCCGCCAAGTGGTATGAGTTGGCTGCAGAACAAGGCGATGCTGATGCACAGTTTCGTGTCAGCACTTACTACTACCTCGGTGAAGTGCGCGAGAAGGATGAGCGCCGAGCCATGCGCTGGTTACAGAAAGCCGCTGATCAGGGTCACCCGGAAGCACAATACAACCTTGGCCTATGCTACCATACCGGCATCGGCATGCCCAAGAGCCTCAAACAAGCAATCAAGTGGGTACGCCTGGCCGCTGAACAAAATTGGCAACAGGCCATCGAGTGGCTGGAGAAATTTGCTAACGAAAAATAATCGAAGCGATTACTGCTCGAGCAGCTTAGCCATGGTTTTGCCCATGGCACCGTCGACCGCTCATTGAGCCATGAAGGCTTAACCGCGATAGACGTCCCTCAGCGTCCGCACTTCCTCGCGCAAGGCTCCGCCTAAAATAATCGAACGGGCAAGTTGAGCTCCGGCTTCGGGATTCGCTGCTTTTTGGGCGATCCAAAGTGCCGCGCCCGCACTCAAACAAATCGTATCGAGTAAACCTTCGGAAACGCCGCCAACGAGTAAGTCGCTAAACATCGCTAAGTTTTCTTCTGGGGAGCCACCACGCAAATCCGCCACGGTGCAGGTGTTGAAACCGAAATCCCCTGGCAACCACACTGCGTCGATGGAGGCTAATTCGCCGCAACCTTTGACCCGAACTTCTCCTGCCGTGGTGATTTCATCCATACCGCCACCAGCACGCGAGTGAGTGACTAAGCCACGCTTCACGCCTAACTCATGCAAAGTTTTGGCTAAAGGCTCGACCCAGCGTTCATCGTAAACCCCCACCATCATGTGCGCCGGCTGTGCGGGATTGATCAACGGGCCGAGAACATTGAAAACAGTTTTGATACCCTGCTCACCGAGTTTTTTACGCACCGGGCCAATCGCGCGAAACGCAGGGTGAAAGGCGGGAGCAAAGAGGTAGCAGAAATTAGCACGAGCCAAGGCTTGGAGCATCTGGGCGTCCGTGGCCTCCAGTTGCACTCCCAAGCCAGCCAAGAAATCAGCACTGCCCGACTTCGAAGTGATAGAGCGATTGCCATGCTTGAGCACGGGCACCCCCGCGGCAGCGACAATCAAGCCGCTGACCGATGAAATGTTAAAACTGCCGGAGCGATCACCCCCCGTACCCACAATATCAATCCCCCGTTGCGGCCAATCACCCCAAGCGACTTGACGGGCCAAGCTTCGATAGGTTTGGGCAAAGCCCAAAACTTCTTCGGCGGTTTCACCCTTGCGAGCGAGGGCTAATAAAAAGGTCTCCTTGTCCGCATCGCTTACGTCCGTGCCTACCAAAGCTTTAGCCGCCCAAGCAGCCTCGGAGACTGGCAAAGAATGCGAGGCTTGGAGGTCTTGGATGAGTTTGGCGAAGTCCATCTCTACCCACTATTAGCCACAGAGTGGGCCAATGGGACAAGGGGAATTTCCTCACAAGGGGTTTGCATCCCCAGGGTTTCCGCTTAGGTTGAGAGGTATGCACGACGGCGATATGCCACATGGCGAGTTCGATGGTTCGGGTAATGCCTCTTGGGGTGAAAAGGATTGGACAGGGTACTTACAGCGGAATGACCAAGAAATCGCCCGCTTTTTAGCGTGCTACCAAGAAGCCCAAGCTCAGCCCGACCGTCTCGACGTTGCCGCCCGCAACATGGGCTGGGAAAATGCTGACTGGGTTCCAGGCGATGGTGCCGAGGAGGCCGCCGAGGAAGCAGAAGATAAACCGGACCTACCCTACTGCATCCACCAGCACCCCGTGTACATCGTTTGCCGGGCCCTGAGTGTGCAACTGAGTCGCTCCTTCCAAAAAATTTGTCGCGAGAACCTCGTAGAGATTCCCGCACCCGTGGCAGCGGACATGATGCTGGGACTCAGCGATACCCAACATCAGATGATCATGGCTATCAATGCGACGGACACGGGCGACCTCCCCCTCGCCTTGGTGCACATGAAGCGTGCCTTGGTATCGATTAACTTCTCCATCGGACTTGCGACCCAACTGCCAGAAGTCGTCAAGCCAACCTCCTTGGCCACCATCCAAGAAATCGAGGCCATCTTGTTTGATTTACGCGAAGTCTGCTTGCGCGTGATGGCCGACTGTCGGTGGGATGGCTCGCGCGGTTAAGCCTTACGGTCGTCGCCTCGCTCCATGTGCTGAATGAGTTTATCACTAAACTCTTTCGCGGAGTCATGCCCCATCGCACGCAACGCTTGCACCATCGCAGCGACTTCAACCAAGCGAGCCATGTCACGACCCGGACGCACGGGAATCGTCATGTGCGGCACCTTGCGCCCTAGGATCTCAAAAGTCTCAACCTCTAAGCCCGAGCGTTCTTCGTCCATACCTGGTTGCCACAAAACAAAGGTCACCACGAGGTCGACGCGTTTTTCACGACGTACGGAACGAACCCCGAAAATCGAGACGACATTGATAATGCCAATGCCGCGACATTCCATGTAACCGCGATTGAGTTCCTTTGAAGTGCCTTGCAACTCGCGATCCCCAATCAACGTCACAATCACAAAATCATCCGCCACCAAGGAGTGGCCGCGTTCAATTAAGGCTAAGGCACATTCGCTCTTACCGACCCCAGAGGCCCCGCGGAGCAACACCCCGACGCCTTTGATATCCACCAAGGTAGCGTGCAGGTTGGTACGGGGCGCAAATTTCTCTTCGAGTAAAACTGTCGCTTCGGCGGAAAAATCTTTCGACTTTAACTGCGTACGAATCAGCGGCACGCGATGATGGTCTGCCAAACGCACCAAAATCTCGTCCACGGGCAAGCCGCGCGAAATCACCACCGCCGGAATCTTCTTCGCAAATACATCCGATAAAAGTTTCTCCCGCAACTCAGGTGGCTGATCCGAAAGGTAAGCCATTTCCCCCGCACCAAACAACTGGAGGCGGCGGTAAGCAAATTCTTTAAAATACCCTGTGACCGCTAAAGCGGGGCGATTCAAAGACTTCTCGGAAATAATATTATCTAAACCGGCTTCACCCGCTAAGAGCTCCATCTGGAGCATCTGACGGAAGGAATCAAAAAATTCCCGGACCGAAACAGACTCCGGGCGAGTCTCTGGAGCATGAGAAGCCATCTGGAATTAGAGTTTAAAACCTTCGCCCAAGTAGTGTCGACGACTTTCGGGATTATTGACGATTTCTTGTGGCGTGCCGGATACTAAAACCCGCCCTTGGTGAATCAAATAAGCCCGGTCGACAATCGAAAGCGTTTCGCGGACATTGTGGTCCGTAATTAAAACCCCAATACCACGGTCCTTAAGGCGGCGCACAATGGCTTGCACTTCAGCCACCGAAATAGGATCCACGCCGCTAAAGGGCTCATCCATCAGTAAAAAGCGCGGACCAGTAGCCAAGGCGCGTGCGATTTCTAACCGGCGACGTTCCCCGCCGGACAGCGTGAAGGCAGGTTGTTTGGCTAACTTCTCTAAGCCCAAATCGACTAATTGTTTCGCCGTACGCTCATGGCGCTGGGCGGCGTTTAAATTCAAAGTTTCGACGACCGCCATGACGTTCTCCCAAACCGTCAATTTACGGAAAATAGAAGCCTCCTGAGGCAGGTAACCCAAGCCACTGCGGGCACGTTGCCACATGGGCATGCTGGTAATATTTTTGCCATCCAAGAAGACGCGCCCACTGGTCTCGGGCACGAGACCTACCACCATGTAAAACGTCGTCGTCTTACCCGCCCCATTGGGGCCTAAGAGACCCACAATCTCGCCAGCTTTTAACGTCAGGCTAACATCAAAGACTGCAACTTTAGGGCCATAATGCTTGGCCAGGGCCTCGACCCGAATAACACCCTTCTCATTGGTTGGAGCCATGGCCTTAAACATGAAAGCCCCTAGCGGCCATTGTCGAGGTTTTTGGCACCCGGCAGCGTGAAGTCTTCGCCCAAAAAGATTTTGGGACGCACTACTTGCCCCGGCGTCGTGGTTGAAGGTGCCGAGTTCATGTGCCAGACCTTTTCCTTCATATTATAAATTAACTCTTTGGCAGGGACACCTTCCTTGCCCGATTGATCCCGAATCCGGGCATCGCCATAAAGACGCACCTCTCCGTCTTTCGGATGATACTCCAACGTCTGCCCTTGAGCCGTAGAGCTGCCCGTGAGCATGGTAACATTACCCCGCCCAATCACTTCACGAGCCGATTGCGCATGGGCACCATCCGATTCCAAGAGGCCTTCGAGCAAGTCACAGGTCGAGGAAGCCTCGTCAGAATTCATGCCCACTTTGCCACGTAGGAAGAACTTCGTCATCTTCGGCGTGGATAAAATTTCATGCGCATCGGCAATGAAACGCACTTTCTGTCCATTGCTGAAAGTGATAAACAGTTTGGGACGCGTAGTATCCTCGCCTCCCGAAAGGGTTAATAAATCAGGATGCCCCGTGAGGTTATCCTGCGTGAGAACTTCCTGAATATGCACGGCGGGGACGTAATCAATGCGCTCCGCTTCAGCGCGCAAACCGACTTGGGTATAGCGCACCTGACCGGTGAGGATGGCTTTGCGTAAAATCAAATCCCGACGTAGTCGTCCTGCAGGAGTCCCAAAAGCAACCAAGCGATCGGAGTCAGAAGTTTTATCGCCCGATTCATAGTGCACGGCTCCGACTAAATCCATCTCGGTCGAGGTACCTTCATCGGTCACATAAATCTTGCGGGCTTGAGCCAAGCCAGGGACACCATCCTCACCCGCGGGTAAGTGAATCGTAGCCAAATGTTCCGCCAAAGAATCCACCACCATCCGGCGGTGATTCAAGTCGGACCAGATTTTGTAACCGGTCACCGTAATACCCCGTGTGTCCTTGAGCTGCGGCTGGTTCGCGAGTTCTAATTCATTGGAAACTCGGTTCCAAACCGCGTGACCAGACTCAAACGTCGCCCCCTCAACTTGGCCTTTAACGAAGCCATCGGCTTCCAGCAGGCCTTCTTTATCTTTCACTTCCACGGCATTAAGTTTCTGGGCAGTGAGACGACCCCGATCCGAGGTATAAGTAGCATGGCCGTCTACTTTTACATTCGAAACACCCGCATCCGGATTACGCTGTACCAGGACATGATCGCCGGTGATATCGGAAGTGTCGCCATTAGACGCCACCACGTGCATCTGCACCGGCAAGCCATCCACGCCCTCTAGTCGGGTCTGATTCAAACGAATTTCGTGAAAGAGGTAATGAGCCACCCCCCGATAGGTGGGCTCAATCAATTCGACTTGGCCATTAACCTCTACCGTCTGCTCCTTATTCGTGAACAGTGCGGTATCGCCTTTCAGCGTTTGTTTTTCGGTGGTGTGAACGACTTTACCAATCGCGCGAATATAACGGTAGCTGTTTTCATTACCGGCGGTACTTTCCACCAAGCATTCTAAGCGGTCACAAGTCATTCGCTCACCAAAGCGTTCTAAAAGCACGGCCCCGGTGTAAACCAGCAAGGTAGCGGTTTCGGCGGGCGTAGCATCGAGACGGTTCGCCCGAATGTGCAAACGACGCGTAATCGGCTTGGCAAGGTCCAGTTCGGTCTTCACGTCGGCATAAATTGCAAACACCTCCCCCTTGTCTGTTGAAGTCCAATCCCAGCCCTGACCTTGAACTTTAAACAAAGGCGAACTGACCGTGACCGGCGACATGCCGCGGGCGGTTTTCTTTTCAGGATTAATAAACCCAAATGGACTTTCAAAAACGGAGTAAGGTTGTCCTGCGCGATAGGACTGCACTCGAAGTTGCGTAACATCCCATACATTGGGCTCCGCCGTTGGCTTCATCACCTTGGCCTTGGCTTCCCAAGCTCGCTCGGCTTTTTCATCTTGCGTAAAACCGGCAAACGAACCCTCACCGACTTCTTGGAATTTAATATCCTTCGGTTGGGCCCATAACCCCGGAACACAAAGCAAACTCAACAAGCAAAGTCGGATGAAAGCTGGGCAATTCACGCAGCCTTAGCATCAGAAGATTAACTCGTTTTTCGAGAGGAAAATGGCTGAGCCGAAACTAATTCCGGCATCACACCTGAGGCTAATACCGTCCCCACCTCTAAGCGGTAACCCGCCAAGAACTCGGCGGCGGGCAACATCTTGCCACCAGGTCGTTGCAAATGGGTGCACACGAGATGACCTTGACCACAGGCGATCCGCACACCCTCACGCCCTTGGGCTAAAATTTCTCCCGCAGTCGCAGCGGTACCTGCCAACGCATAAGCAGCCCCAACTTTTAACAAGACCCCTTGGTGCTCAAACGTCGACCCCGGCCACCCTGCTAAGGCTTTAATCCGCTGCGCTAAAACGACGGCGTCGGCCTTAAAATCCAGGGGGGCATCTGTACGTAACAAACGACGCGTGAACGTGGCTTGAGCATGCTCCTGCGGTATGGGGACCGAAGCTTGGGCTAAAATTTGAGGCAAGGTGCGGTGCAACAGCTCGCCTGCCAAAACGCCCAAGCGCTGTCGCAATGAAATGCGTGTATCCTGGGACTCAATGGTCAAAGAAGCCGATCCATGTAACGGACCCGCATCCAGTTGACGGACAATCTGCTGCAACGAAACACCGGTGGTGGTATAGCCTAACGCCAGGGCACCTTCCACGGGGGTTGCCCCACGGAGTTGGGGCAAGAGCGAGCCGTGCAAATTAATGAGCCCTAAGGCCGGAGCGGCCAAAAAATCTTCTTTAAGAATCTGTCCGTAAGCCATCACCACCCCTAATGCGACCTCGTCCGACTGCAATTGCACGGCGTCGGCAGACGTCAATTTTTCAGGCTGCCGCAACGGAATCCCGTGAGACTTTGCCCAGGCGGCGACGGGATTTGACTGCACTTCTTGCCCGCGTCCGCTCGGACGATCGGGTTGCGAATAAACCGCGACTAAAGTGACGCTAGGATTACTACGCACGACTTCGAAAGCGGGTAACGCAATCTCGTCAGAGCCTAGTAAAACCACGCGATGCCGCATCGTTTACTTACGGGCTTGGCGCGCGGCCCGTCCCTTCAGGGAACGTGGCTTGGTGCGCTGACGTGAAAGTTTTTTGCGACCAGCAGTCGACTTCTTCCGATGCTCTTGCGGACGACGCACCAACCCTGGCTCCCGAACTTCGCCTTCAGCTACGGGACGGGCAGCTCTCTTCGCACTGCCTCCAGGGCGAGGGCCTTCTTGCTTCGGCTTGCCCACCACATCGAGGTAAACGGGCACACCATCTAAATCAAAGCTCTCGTGAATCCCCTTCACTAGGTAACGCTGATAAGCGTCTTCAAGACGTTCTTCTGAGTTACAGAAGAGACGGAAGCGAATCGGACGTTTGGAAACTTGGGTGACGTAATAACACTTAAAACGTTTCCCGGACACCATGCGGGGCGGACGTTTAATCATTAAATCCTGAATAATCTTATTAATCCGTCCCGTTGAAATCGCCGTCCCCGCACGTTGGTAAACACCCTCAGCGGCATCCAACATATCTTCGGCACGTAAGCCCGTGCGAGCCGAGACGAAGACTAAAGGCGGATTGGGTAAGAAGAAAAGTTCACGTCGCACTGCCGCGCGGAATTTGGCGCGAAACTCCTCTTCGTCGTCAAAACCATCAATGTTCTTAGCTCGAAACGCTTCTTTAGCTAAATCCCACTTATTAATCACGACCACTAAACCACAACCCTGCGTGGCGAGTTCGCCCGCTAGTTGTTTATCCACCCGCGTGACCCCTTGGCCCGCGTCGAGCACCAAGAAAACTACATCGGTCTCGGCTAAAATCTCATCGGCTCGGATTTGCGAAAAGAAATCTAAAGTATCGCGCTGATTGGCAGTACGACGACCGGCCGTATCGACCAACGAAAACGATACCTCCGAACCATCCGATTTCTTACGACTTAGTTTCGACCGCACGGGGTCGCGAGTCGTACCTGCAACTTCACTCACGATTAAGCGTGAACTACCCAACAATCGATTCCCCAGCGAGGACTTACCGACGTTCGGGCGACCCGCTAAGGCCAAGCGAATCGGACGAGGGGTGGTGAGTGGAGGCGCGACTTCAACTGGTCCTAAAATGGACAGGATCTTCGCTTGGAGAGCGGGAATACCGCGACCGTGCTCAGCCGAAATCAATAGCGGCTCGCCGAAACCCAAGGCAAAGAATTCGCCCAAGAGCCCATCGCGCTCTTCGGTGTCGGCTTTATTAGCCACGACGATGACCCTTTTGCCGGCTTGGCGTAATTTAGCACCGACTTCTAAATCCAAGGCCACACAGCCCTCAGAGGCATCCACAACGAGTAAAACTAAGCTCGCAGCGGCCAGAGCGAAGTCGACCTGCTCTTCCACCGCCTCGGCGACGATTTTAGGCGTCAAATCGGAACGAAAGAGGCCGATACCACCCGTATCCATCAACGTGTAGTGACCATCGAAGATTTCGGACGTGATCAGGTCACGCGTCACCCCGGGCTGGTCATGAACAATAGAGATACGCCGACCGACAAGGCGGTTAAATAGCCGACTCTTGCCAACATTGGGGCGACCCACGATGGCAACGGCACGGCTGATTTCGGTCTGGCGATCCATAAAACCTAAGACTCTCCCCTCCCCGCCCGACTAGCAAGCAGGATTCACCCCCGCCCCCTGATTATGACCCAATGAAGCTATCTGAGCAGCCCCCGCAGACCCTTAACCGTGACGGACTTTATCGAGGAAACGGCCGATGCGTTCACAAGCTTCGTGAATGCGCTCGTAACTGGTCGAGAACGAAGCACGGCAAAAACCCGCGCCCGCTCGGCCAAACGCCGTTCCCGGCACCATGGCCACTTTTTGATCTTCGAGCAATTTTTGGGCAAAGCTCATCGAATCCAAACTCGTACTCGTGATATCTGGGAAAGCGTAAAAGGCTCCGCGAGGCGAGTGACAGGATAGACCCAACTCGTTAAAGCGACGCACAATAAAGTCCCGACGCTCACGATACTTTTCGCGCATGTGCATCATGGAATCATGACCATGACGCAAGGCTTCGACGGCGGCTTCTTGGCTGATAATGGAAGCACACATGATGCCGTATTGGTGCACCTTTAACATGCCATCAATCACCGCCGCAGGACCACAGGCGTAACCGATGCGAAAACCAGTCATCGCGTAAGCCTTGGAGAAACCATGTAAAAACACCGTACGCTCACGCATGCCTGGCAACGAGGCAATCGACACGTGGTCACCTTCAAACGTGAGTTCCGAATAAATTTCATCCGACGCGACGAGCAGATCTTTCTCGATCGCGAATTTCGCAATCTCCATCAACTTCGCACGATCGGCCGTACCGCCCGTTGGGTTCGTGGGGAAATTAAGTACGAGCACTTTACAGCCGGGTTTCCACGCCGCACGTAGAGCCGCGGGATCGAGTGCAAATTGATCTGCCGAAATCGTATTCACAGGTACCGCTTCGGCATGGCACAACGCCACACTAGGGGCGTAGGAAACGTAGCAAGGCTCGTGGTACAAAACCTTGTCTCCAGGATTTAAAACCGCGCGCAGCAGAATATCCAACGCTTCCGAAACCCCAATCGTCACGAGGATTTCGTTTTCAGGATTATATTCCGGACCATAGTTCTTGGCCACATAACGCGAGATCTCATCCCGCAATTGCTGGGTGCCCCGATTGTCCGTGTAAGAGGTACGTCCCTTCTCGAGTGCCGTCATCGCGGCTTCCCGAATATGGTAAGGCGTCACAAAGTCTGGCTCGCCAATGCCCAACGACACGGCGTCCTTCATCTTCGAGACAATTGCAAAGAAATCGCGAATACCTGATTTAGGTAACGTCGCAACGTGGCGCGCCACAAATCGACCAGAATCGTCCATGAAGGGAAAAATTATGGGCTAACGGAGGGTTGGTCGCGACGCAGGCCTTCGGCGGTCACGATGAAGCCATCTTTCTTGTAAGCGCGTAAAAAGAAATGAGTCGAGGTGCCTTGGACACCATCGATACGTGCCAAACGCTCATGCACGAAACCAGCTACCTTATAAAGGTTATCCGCCGTCACCACGACGAGTAAATCGTAGCCCCCGGACATCAAGTAGCAGCTCTCGACTTGTTCAAAAGAACTAATGCGCTCCGCAATCCCGTCAAAGCCACCAATACCTTCAGGGCGAATTTTAATTTCAATCACCGCCCGCACACGACGTTCGGCTTCAAAACTAGGATTCAAGACTGGACGCATCCCGAGCAGGACGCCCTGTTGACGCAAGGCTGCCAATTCACGCTCCACCGCATCGGCCCCGAGTCCGAGGATTTTACCGATTTGCTGAGTATCAAGTGCTTCTCCTTCGAGGAGTAACTTTAGGACGGAGTTCATGGTGACAGGTTAAACTTGGTGAAGGGCACGACGTGCTTGAACGGCGGCGGCTAAATGGGCCAGGACAGGCAATGTTTGGTCGAGCGAAATGCAGGCGTCAGTAATACTGCAACCGTAGGCCGAATCCTGGTGGCCCTTCCAATCCTGACGGCCTTCGACTAAATTACTCTCAATCATCACGCCGCCAATCATGGACGAACCTTTGGAAATTTGGGCGGCAATATCCTCTGCCACTAAAGGCTGACGGCGGTGATCTTTCGAACTATTGCCGTGCGAGCAATCGATGACTAAGCGCGAACTCAATCCCGCCTTTTGCTGGCGAGCTACGGCATCCGTCACGAATTCGGCACCATAATTAGGACCCGTACGTGAACCCCCGCGTAAAATCACGTGGGTTTCAGGATTACCCGAAGTTTGGAAAATCGCGACCACGCCTTCTTTCGTAACCGAAGGGAACCAGTGCGAGGAGCGAGCTGATAAACAAGCATCAACAGCAACTTGCACCGAACCATCCGTGCCGTTTTTGAAACCTACTGGCATCGAAAGACCCGACGCCAATTCGCGGTGAATTTGACTTTCAGTGGTGCGGGCACCGATGGCACCGTACGAAACTAAATCAGCTAAGTACTGAGGCGTGATGGGATCCAGGAACTCCGTGGCCGCGGGCAAACCCAACTTTGCAATGTCCATTAAAAGCCCACGGGCTAAGCGCAGACCATCATTGATGCGAAAGGAACCATCCACTTGCGGGTCGTTAATCAGACCCTTCCAACCAACCGTGGTCCGTGGCTTTTCAAAATAAACCCGCATTACGATAATCAAATCGTGTGCGTACTTTTTAGCATACGGAAGCAACTTTTGGGCATACTCCATCGCAGCCTTAGGATCATGTACCGAACAGGGACCCACGATGACCACTAAACGGTCGTCCGACCCCGTAATCACCTGTGCAATCGCTTTACGGGCGGCCGAAACGGTTTCCGTGACGGCCTCGGAGGGCTTCAAATCCTGCAAGACCAATGCGGGCGTCAGCAACGGTTGCTGACTGCGAATGCGAAGATCGTCCGTATTGTGGTACATGGTAAAAGGCTATTTCTGCAGGGAAAAGTGGCTGAATCAAGGCTACCCACGCCCCGGTGTCAATGTCACGTCCCGAGTTGACGCCAAGATTTTTAGTATCAAAACTGTCTCAACAGAAGCATGCCTAAACCCGCCACGCAAGATTCAAACGAGCAATCAAGTGCTTTTCGTTCCTTCATTGCAGAAAAGGGGCTCCGAGCAACCCGCCAGCGAATGGCCGTGTTTGAAGCCGCTCAGGGACTGACGGGGCACTACACGGCCGAAGATTTATTGAAAAAAGCCAAAGGTCTCGATCGCACTGCTTCCCGGGCCACGATTTACCGGGCCCTCCCCTTACTCAAAGGCAGCGGGATTATTCGCGAAGTCGATGTCGGTCGCGATCACAAATATTATTTAACAGAATCGGGCATCGCCACTTTCCGCGCTCAACTGATCTGTGAAAGTTGCGAGGAGATTATTGAAGTGGACGCTCCTTTCATGGAGTGGTACGGCAAAGCTGTGGCAGCTAAACACGGCATGCGACCCATCTCGCAAAAACTCCAAGTTACCGCTATTTGTGAACGTTGCCAAAAAAGAAAACCTTTGCGCCCATGACCCCTCCCTTTCCCGTCGCCGCGGTCTATCCACCGCTCCCCGAGACGAAGCGTGCCCTCTCGGCCCTGCAGCAAGAAGTCATCGCTCTGAAAAAGCAGCACGATGCGATCATCCTCGCTCACAACTATCAGTGCGAAGATATTCAAGGCATTGCCGATTACGTCGGCGATTCCCTCGGTTTAGCTTATCAAGCCGCCCAAGCCAAAGCGTCGACGATTGTGTTCTGCGGCGTGCATTTCATGGCGGAAACCGCCAAAATCGTGAACCCAACACGGAAGGTTCTCTTACCTGATTTGGAAGCCGGTTGCTCGCTCGCCGATTCTTGCTCAGCCGAAAAACTCGCAGCCATCAAAGCGGCCCACCCCGAACTTTACGTTGTGGCTTACATCAATTGCAGTGCTGCGGTGAAAGCCCTGAGCGATGTCATCTGCACCAGTGGTAACGCCAGCAAGATTGTCCAAAAAGTTCCCGCCGATCGTCCCATCTTATTTGTCCCCGACCAAAACCTCGGCAATTGGGTCTCGCGCAAAACCGGACGCGCCATGCAACTCTGGCCAGGCAATTGCTACGCCCACGTACAATTCACCCCCAACGCCCTCTTACGCACTAAGGCTACGCACCCCGACGCTCCTATTGTCGCCCACCCCGAGTGCACTGAAGCCGTAAGAGAAATGGCTGACATGGTATGCTCCACCGAACTCATGGTGGGCTGGTGTCGCCAACAAACGGCCTCGACGATTATCGTTACCACCGAAGCGGGAATGATTCACCGTTTGCAACGCGAAGTGCCTGAAAAAACTTTTGTCGCGGCACCCACCGACCGGTGTGCCTGCAATGAGTGTCGCTTCATGAAAATGAATACGCTCGAAAAAGTGCGTCAGTGCTTAATCCGCCAAGCCCCCGAAATTACGTTGCCCGAAGACGTGAGACGAGCTGCCGAGATTCCGCTGCAACGTATGCTCGACTGGAGCAAATAGGTGAGTTGACTAGGGTGAAAATGTGTTTAAATTATTGGGGTCCGATTTGACTAAACCTTAATTGAACCTAATTGATTTTTATATTGTTATCCGTTTAAGAACCTATCAATTAACCCAACTTTTATGAAACTCGATCTCCAGCCTTCTAATTTCAGTTCCAAGGATGCGTTCGTACGGGCCGCTTTGGCGAAAGCTCGAGACTTGGCCGTGCAAACTTGGGAAGATGAACATTCCGAGAGACAATCGCTCATCGAACGCGAGGTTTCGGAATTGTCGAAAAATGAGCTCGCTCGTCGCTTGGTAAAATTGCTCTCTCGCCCCAACCGTGCACGCGCCCAAATTTCTGAAGGGATGCGCAACAAGGCTAAGGCGATGCGCAAAAAAGGCGTTCCCGTCCGAGAAATCGCAGCCGAATTAGGCATTTCGATTCCTTCGGTCTACAACATCGCCAAGGACTAACCTTGCCAAACGAGACGTCCTGCTTGAGATGGCGGGATGCCTGCGTGGTCATTCGGTAATCCAAATCAGGCTCCAGCACGGGCTCCTTTAGCCGTGGGTGGTCCGCTCGATGCGACTACCCTCCTCCAAGCCTACCGCTCGGGGGTTTTTCCGTGGTACTCCCCTGGTGAACCCGTGCAATGGTGGTGTCCAGACCCGCGCTTTGTACTCCTTCCGGCGAATTTACGCGTGACGGATAGTCTAGCCAAAGTACTCCGAAAGACGGGCTGGAAAATAACCTATGACCAAGCATTTAAAACGGTCATGCAGGCCTGCGCCGACTCCCCTCGGCCCGGTCAAGACGGCACTTGGATTACTCCCGAGATGATCGACGCTTACACCGCACTGCATCAGTTAGGTCACGCTCACAGCGTGGAAGTTTACTGGGAAGGCGAACTCGTCGGCGGGCTTTATGGCGTCAGTGTGGGCCGAATTTTTCATGGTGAATCGATGTTCTACCGCCGACCCAACGCTTCGAAAGTAGGCTTCGTTACCTTAGTCCAAGCCTTAATCCAAGGAGGTTACCAACTCATTGACTGCCAAATGCCGACCGAGCATTTAGCAAACTTTGGTGCCTTTCCTGTGAGACGTCGCGAGTTCCTCAGTGTACTAGAACGCGAACGTGATCAAGTGCCACACTTCCAACCTTGGACTCGCTCTACTTAGGCTTGGCCTTCTGCAACGCCCGCACTTCACGTTCGTAAACTCGTTCGACAATCAACGTAAGCTGCTGCAAGGAGCGACCGTCGGTAAATACTGCGATGCCTGCTTTCAGATAAGCCTGTTCGCGCTTTTTCATCAGTTCGCGAATTTTGCCCTCGGGGTCTTCACCGCGTAAAAGCGGCCGACGGGTGTTGCCCGAGGTCCGACGAAGGATTGTTTCCACCGAAGCAAATAACGTAATCACGACCCCCTTCGAACGCACCAAACTGGCCATCCCAGGCGGCACGACCAACCCACCCCCACAGGCAATCACCGCACCTGATTCAGGCAGGAGTGATTCAACCACTTGGCGTTCTAAATTGCGAAAGTGGGCTTCGCCGTGCTGAGCAAAAATATCGGCCACACTGGCACCGGCCAATTTCTCTACCATTTCGTCCGTGTCCAAAAACTTGCGCCGCCAACGCTTCGCTAATTGCAAACCGAGCGTAGTTTTCCCCGTCCCCATGAAGCCAGCAAGGAGCAGGTTAGGCATCGTTTCTTTGGAACTAGACGCAGGCATTACCCTATTGCAAAGGCACTCGACCGCTCCGAGCAAGCGACAACCGTCGCGAAATAAAATTACTTTAGAGCCGCCAAAGCCGCTTGTGCCCGGGGTTTGAGGCGCTCGGAGAGCCCTGGCACCAAGGCTTGCAGGGTGGCTTTATCCGCCGCGGTGTAAACACGCGGCACGGCATCCCACGCGGCTTCGGTCAACTCATTGGGAGCACCTTTTAACCAGGGCTCCAGCGTTTCCTTGGTAATTTTCAGGGAGGGACGTACCGAGGCGACACGCAAGACCGCCGCCTTAGCGGGCATCGAGCCGGTCAACGTTGTGGGAGCACCGCTCGACACGAGCTTCAAAGGCAGACGCAAGAGTTCATCCTCGACTTCTAAAATCTGCGAACGTTGCGTTAATTTCACCAAACGAGCCCATAGAATCGGAGCAGCGGTTTCGGGTGCGATGCGACGAAGGAGACGGGAAGCACGTTGCGCGATGGGGAAATCAGCCGAATCAGTTAGGGCTTTTAATTCCGCCGCACTCAAAGCCAACGGACTCTCTTGCAAATCCAGCTGACGTTCCGTTTGTGCGAGTTTGGTTTCGGGCGTTTGTCCAATGGGTGCAATAAAAGGTTTCACGGCTTCTTCACCGAGAGGCGACACTTTCTCGCCAGCTGGATCCAAGAGTAAAACTTGGTCGAGGGCGGCTTGCACTTCGGGGTCGGTTGCCTGAGCTCGTTTTTGGCGCACGCTATCAAACCAAGCCTTGGCTTCCGCGCTAGGTTGCGAAAACTTCAAGGCTTGATTCATCAAAGCCTGATCAGCTTCGACGCGTTGCTGATTCTCGGCGGCCTTGGCTTTGTTCGTAGCAGGAACCTCGGCAGCCATCGCTTGGAAGGCGGTTAACGAGGCGAGGCTAAGGGTGAAAAGGGTTTTAAACATAAAGATTAAAGACGCGTGAAAAGTTTAGAGGGTCCAAGGGCCACGTAGGACCGGCGAGTGCAAGCGATCGGCTTGGGCATCCCCAATAAAGCCCGAACCATCAGGCTTAAATTTCAAGGGGCGACCCAAGCGGACTGCGAGGCCAGCTAAGTTCACCAAGGTCGAACTATGGAAAGCCTCGTTCACACCATAACCGAAAGGACGCTTCTCCCGAGCACAGGCGTCGAAGTCATCCTCTTGATATTCGGGCAACGGAAACTCGGCGGCCTGACGAATGAGTTCAGGTTTGTCCGAACGCATGTTGGCAAAAAGTTTACCGTTAGGCCCTTCAATAAAGGGCTTTTCACCGCGCTCGGCTAATTCTGATTCTAAAATAATTCGCGTACCATCAGCATAAGTCAGGGTCACCGTTTTCCATACACCACAAGCCATCGGGTCTTGAGCGGGAGCGTCGGCCTCGACCGCAACGGGGAACTCGTTGTCCTTACCCAAGAAATACTGCACGGGATCCAGGAAGTGCTGACCCATATCGCCCAAGCCACCTTGGTCGAAATTCCAATAGCCTCGGAAAGAGCCATGGGCACGGTGTGGGTGATAAGGAATCAGGGGCGAAGGGCCGCAGTACATATCCCAATCGAGGTGTGCAGGTACAGCTTGTGGCTCAAGGTTAGGCTTACCGACCCATAAATTCACCTTCCACGCAATCCCGCCAACACAAGCGAGACGCACCGTCAATGGACCACCGAGCACGCCGCTGGCCACGACGCGGCGAATTTCGCGAGCGGGGCCAACTCCGTAGTAATTCGTCCGGTTGAGGCGGAACCAGGTGTTCACGCGGAAAGGCACTTTCGAGGCCTGTACGACTTGGCGCAACGCCAAGCCTTCTCCAATCGTCCGCGTCAAAGGCTTCTCCGACCACACTGCCTTGCCCGCACGTGCCGCCTGCGCCGCAATCACACCGTGCCAGTGAGGCGGGGTGCAAACGTGTACCACGTCAGCATCGGGCAAACCGATGACCTCACGGAAATCTTTTGCCATGATGGGATTGCCACCACCAGCCGACTTCACGCGATCAAACTTTGCCTGCATGTGATGCGCATCAACATCACAAACAGCCAAGATGCGATTGGCTCCCGTCATGCGCGGCTCAGAGTGCATCGACGAAATGCCACCACAACCCACAATGACGTGGTTCAACGTTTCGCTGGGTGGAATAAAACCGCGACCTAAAACGTGACGGGGCAAAATGGTGAAACCGGCCGCCGCGACGGCGACGTTTCGAAGGAAAGAACGACGGGGTAATCGCATATGGTTTTGCTAATAGTATGCGGACACGCTTCAACCTCGATAGTTCCGTTACCGCGTTTTTATTCAATATACGATGAGAAGCAGTCGTTAATCTTCCGCTCTAATATCTAAAATGAGCCGAGCGGTCCACTTGCCATCCCGCAAATCCGCACTAAGTTAACCTGATGAGAATCCAGTCATTTGAGGACTTAATCTCCCATCAGGTCGTTCAAGCCTATCAAGCGAACGACGGTAATTGGTACCAAGTAAAACTCATAGACGGACGTTTCATCGACCAAGGGCACAAAGTCCTTCCAGGCAAAAGCTTCCCTTGCTTTCAGCCCCGAGCCGTTTTCTGTGCCGGAGTTAATTACGCTGATCACGCCAAAGAGTTTGGCTCGCAGCAACAGAGCCACCCAACGGTTTTCATGAAAAGTCCGGCTAGCGTTGTCGGACATCAAACCCCCGTCCTCCTCCCCCGCTTTTTGCGGAGTGACATGGTCGATTACGAAGGCGAGTTGGCCGTGGTCATCGCCCGCGATTGTAAGAACATCAAACCGTCCGAAGCCTTGGATTACGTCTTAGGTTATTGCTGCGCCAACGACATCTCTGCTCGGGATTGGCAGAAGCAATGGGGCGGTGGACAATGGAGTCGCGGGAAATCTTTCGACACCTTTTGTCCCATCGGCCCTAGCCTCGTCACCGCTGACGAGATTCCCAATCCTCAAGATTTACACCTCACCTTCCGCCTCAACGGCGAAGTCCGCCAAAGTGCCCACACCTCGCAGATGCAATACTCCGTGGCCGAAATCATCGCCTTCCTCTCTGGCAGCAGCACCCTGCCCACTGGCTCGATTCTTTTAACCGGGACGCCTTCCGGCGTGGGCATGGGACAAAAGCCTCCTCAGTTCCTCAAACCCGGCGATGTGATGGAAGTTGAAATTAGCGGGCTCGGCGTGCTGCAAAACACCGTCCAAGAAGAAGCACTCTAACAACGGGGTAGGTTTGCCTTTTGGCCCAAAACTCTTCAGTTAAAGGGGCTAACATGGTGCCCAAAACCCTTTCCTTGCCGAGTCCGCTGACCGAAGTCGTCAAACAAACGACCCATGTACCCTTTTATCGTCGCTCCGATTGGGCCGCAGCACTGCAACGACCCGATGTAACCCTGCAAGATTTACCCCGGTTGACTAAAGCGGAACTGCGTCAGCATTCCCCCCACGATTTATTGCCGACTACCTACGACCTGACTACGCTCGAGAAACAAGGGTTGATTGAAGAAGAAAGCACTTCAGGTACCTCCGGGGCTAGTGTGCGTGTTATTTTCGGTAAGACGTGGTGGGCGGAACAAGAACTGCGTGCCCTCCAACGCCACCCTCTTATCGCCAAAATTCTACAAGCCGACCCGCAGGCACGGCGCTGTGTTTTAACCACTCCAGGTTGCAATGGCGTCAGCTGCTTTGCCCGTTGGCTAAACTTCGAGCAACGTATCTTGGGCTCGAGTTTATTCGTCAATCAATCCCGCATTCCATTCACCATCACCCCTGAAAAGATGCACGTGATGGCCGATGAAATCCTGCAATGGTCGCCCGTTTTCTTCGATGTCGATCCAGTGCATGGGATGTGGTTTGCACTCTACTGCGAGGCGCATGGCCTAAAATTCCCTTCGCTCCAGTTCATCATCACGAGCTATGAGTACACCAGCGTGTGCCATCGCCGGATTATGGAACGCGTCTTCCAAGTTCCCGTCATCAACCTTTACGGCTCCAGCGAAACGGGACACCTTCTAATTGAGCAACCCTCAGGACTCATGACCGCTAGCCCTGAAACGGCCCAATTAGAAATCGCCGACCCTGATGAAGTGGGCATTGGACAACTTTTAGTGACCACGCAGACAAATCCCTATTTGCCGCTCTTGCGTTATGAAATCGGCGACTTCGTTAGTCGCACCACTGAAGGCTATCAAGTGCATGGTCGCGTTCGCGATGCCCTGCGCCATCGCCAACACCCTTGGGTGACCACGCGTCAAGTAGACCAATGTTTTACCGACATTCACGGCGTGGCCCACTATCAACTCCGACAACTCACCTTAGACTCAGCCGAGCTTGGCCTCATGCTTGATCCCAAGAAAGCGCTGAGCCAAAACGACCTTGATAAACTCCAAGCCCGGTTGGAAAAATTATTGGACGCTAAAATTCAGACGAACGTCCTCACGCTCATCGCCCCCGAGGATTCAGGCAAATTCCGCTTAACGGTGCCCTGTACGGCCTAGAAATCTTATTTTCTGGGGCTTTCTGCTGGAAAAACCGTCCAAGAACCTTCAACTTGGACTGAATCTTATTTTATGGACGTCTACATCGACGGAAAGTTCTACCCTAAAGCTGAAGCCAAGGTTTCGGTCTTTGACCATGGTTACCTCTATGGCGATGGCATCTTTGAAGGGATCCGCCTTTATCAAGGCTGTGTTTTCCGCCTCGAAGAGCACCTCGAGCGCCTTGAGATGTCGGCCAAAGCCATCTGCCTCCAACTACCTTGGACGCGCCAAGAGATTTCCGACATCGTCTGTGAATCGTGCCGCCGCAACCAACTGAGCGATGGCTACATCCGCCTCGTGATTTCCCGCGGCGTCGGCGACTTGGGCCTCTCGCCCAAGAACTGCCCAAAGCCTTCTATCGTCTGTATCGCTGACTCCATCAAACTTTACCCTGAAGAGCTTTACACCTCGGGGATGAAAATCATCACGGCCGCCACGCGTCGCATCAGCCCCGCCGCCCTGCCTCCGATGATCAAGTCGCTGAACTACTTGAATAATATTTTAGCTAAGATGGAGGCCCAACAACATGGCTTCCACGAATGCTTAATGTTAAACGAACAGGGTTACGTCGCCGAGTGCACGGGCGACAACGTGTTCTTAATCCATCGTGGCAAGTTGATCACACCAGCAGCTCACTCGGGTGCCCTCGTCGGAATCACACGCCAAGTAGCTCTGGAAATTGCAGCGAGCTTAAAGATTCCCGTGGTAGAAACCAACGTCACGCGCTACGACGTCTGGAATGCCGACGAATGTTTCCTCACCGGCACGGCCGCCGAAGTAATTCCAGTGGTCGAAGTCGATGCCCGTACCATCGGCAACGGCAAACCTGGTCCGCTAACGGCCGCTATCCGCGCCGAATTCCGCAAGAAAGCTTCCGTCGAGGGAACCAAGCTTCGCTAATCTCTTCATCGTCTTCACGGACGATGATGTCAGAGCATGTCGGCTATTCCTGATAAGCATTCCCAGCCTCCGGATTACACCTTAAGACGTTTGTTCGGTATTGCGTGGTCGTATCGTACCGACTGCCTGCAATTACTGTCACTCCAACTGCTCGTCGTTTTTCTCACGGTGAGCGTGTTTGCGTTGGCGGGGATTGCCGTCGACTACCTACGGCATTGCGTGGACGCCAAAGTGCCTGCGCCATCGCTGCCCTTCTTTGTACCACAGGAGGCAACACCTACCGGCATCTTAGCTTGGCTCGCAGGTGGCATCATCGTTGCGGCCCTCCTGCGAGCTGCCTTCGCCTATACGTTTGGCTTGGTTTCAGTACGCTTTTTACACGGCCACATCGTCGTCAACTTACGCGCTCAAGTTTTCGCTAAACTCCAACAGCTGAGTTTCCGATTCTTCGACTCCAATGCCAGCGGCTCAATTATCAATCGCGTAACTTCCGACGCCCACTCGATCCGCATTTTCATCGAAGGCGTCCTCCTGCAACTCGCCATCATCGGAATCACCCTGATTGCTTGTTCCATCTACATGTTCCGGACCGATTGGCGGCTTACCTTGGCCTGCCTGTCCGTCCTACCTTTCCAAGCTTGGTTTGCGATTCGCTTCTCGAAGAAAGTTCGTCCCGCCTACGAAGAAAACCGCGACCTCATGGATCGCATGGTGCTCGGTTTCTCGGAAAACGTCCAAGGCATCCAAGTGGTAAAAGGGTTCTCGTTAGAACCCAAGGTGCAGACCCGTTTCGAAGGCTGGAGTGAAGATATTCGCGTTCAGAAGAAAAAGATTTTCGGCGAGATTGCCCTCTTCTGGCCGGTGATTGATGGCTTTAACCGTCTTTCCATGGCAATTCTGATTGGCTATGGCGGCTGGTTAGTCACCAGAGGTGAAATCACCCTGGGCACGGGCGTAGTGGCATTTGCTGGCCTGTTGACGCAGTTCGCTGCACAAGTCACGACCCTCGCTACGGTTGTCGATAACGCCCAAGTTTCGCTCGCGGGAGCAAAACGGATTTTTGAAATTTTAGATACGGATCCCGGCGTGAGTTCCGCGCCTAATAGTCAATCCCCTGGAAGGTTCCTCGGCGAAGTGGCGTTTGAAAACGTCACGTTCGAATACCACGACAATAACTCGGTCCTCCGGGAGGTAAGTTTTAAAGCCAAACCCGGTCAACGCATCGCAATTGCGGGAGCTACGGGCGCTGGGAAATCCGCCCTACTATCCCTGATTCCCCGCTTCTACGACCCTACCCAAGGACGCGTCACACTCGATGGGCACGACCTTCGCACCCTGCCTCTTCTAGAATTACGCCGCCAAGTGGGTATCGTTTTCCAAGAGAACTTTTTATTCTCTAATACCATCGCGGCGAACATCGCGTTCGGTCACCCGTTGGCTAGCCAAGAACGCATCGAACGGGCCGCCAAAATCGCAGGAGCCCACAACTTTATCCAAGCCTTGCCTGAAGGCTATAATACCCACCTGGGCGAAGGAGGCGTGAACCTCTCAGGTGGTCAACGGCAACGCTTAGCGATTGCCCGTGCCCTGCTCCTGGAGCCCACGGTGCTCCTGCTCGATGACCCCACTTCTGCCATCGACCCTGAAACGGAAAAGGAAATTCTAGAAGCGATGGAATCCGCCATGGTCGGCCGCACGACCTTCATCGTCGCCCACCGCCTGAGCACACTCCGACGGGCCGACCTCATCCTAGTCCTCGACCGGGGTCGCCTGACGCAATGCGGGACCCACGAAGAACTCATGCAACAAGAGGGCCATTACCGTCGGGCCATCTTGGTACAATCGGAAGGAGCGAACGTATGAGCCAAGAACGCTTAGAAATTTCGGTCCGACGCGTACGTCCCGACGAAGAAGAACCTGATCGCCTGCCCTTACGTTGGTCGACGATTCAACGCCTCCTGGCCTTCACGCGCCCTCATTACCGTCAGCGGAACACCCTGCTCGTTCTGTGCGCCATTCGGGCGTGTGCCCTGCCTTCGCTCGCTTGGCTGGTCAGTTATATCATCAAAAATCCTGTTACCCAAGGTAACGTTGAAGCCACCTTTGGCTGGGTCGCCTTTTTCTTAGCAGCGGTCATACTTGCCGATGTCGCCCTCTACTGGCGCATTCGCCTCGCCCACCAGATTGGGGAAGCGGTGTTGCGTGACTTGCGCAACAAACTCATGGCACACCTACTTACGCAGACGCTGTCGTTCTTCCACCAACGCCGTCACGGGAGTTTAATCAGCCGCATGATTTCCGACATCGAAGCGATGCGGAATGGGATTCAAAATAATTTCTTCATCACCCTCGTATCCTTGGGCCAGATGCTGGCGGCGGCTTCAGTGATGTTATGGGTCAACCCGCAACTTTTCTTAGTACTTCTGGCGATTGTCCCCTGCTTACTCCTCGTTCATGGTTTTTTCCGCGGCAAAATTTTGCACGCCTCGCGAATTCAACAAGAGAGCTTTTCGCGCGTCACCTCCGCACTAGCCGAGACGGTACAAGGCATCCGTGTTACCCAAGGCTTTGCCCGCGAAGAAACCAATGCAGGAATCTTCTCCCGCTTGGTCCACACCTTAGCTGACAATGTGGTTAAAACCGCGAGTTTAAGCGCACTCTACCTGCCTCTATTAGAATTAAATGCTCAAGGGTTTTTAGCCGCGCTGGTCGGGGTCGGTGGCTGGATGGCTATTTCACACCAGAGTGCAGGTATTGGCGATTTACTGACCTTCTTCTTCCTGTCGGACTTGTTCTTCTCTCCCATCACGATCATTGGAACACAGCTTTCGGAAGCCACCTTAGCCATGGCGGGGGCGGAGCGCTACTTCCGGATGCTGGACACGCCCCCGGCTTGGAAAGATGCCCCTGACGCGGCTCCATGCCCGCCGTTAAAGGGCAAAGTTGAGTTCCGCGACGTGACCTTCTCCTACGAAGCAGGCCGCCCTGTTTTACACCATGCCTCCTTTACGGCCAGCCCTGGGCAAGTCATCGCCCTCGTCGGCCACACGGGGTCAGGTAAATCCACCATCATCAACTTACTCGCCAAATTCCAGTTGCCCGACTCGGGCCAAGTCCTACTCGACGACTTTGATTTAAGTAAAATTCAGCAAGCGTCTTTGCGACGTCAGACGGGCTTCGTCTTTCAACAAAACTTTCTCTTTGCAGGGTCGATTGCCGAAAACGTCAAAGCCACGCGCCCCGATGCCAGCGATGAAGAAGTTCGGCAGGCCTTCCGCGACCTGGACTGCTTGGATCTCATTGAAAGCCTACCGCAAGGCATTCACACCATGGTCTCCGAAAAGGGCCGCGGTCTTTCCCTTGGACAGCAACAGCTGGTCGCCTTTGGTCGCGCGCTGATGGCTAACCCGCGTATCTTAGTACTCGATGAAGCTACCAGCGCCGTGGATACCATCACCGAATCGCGTCTGCAACTTGCCCTCGCCCGCTTGATGAAAGGCCGCACGAGTTTCATCGTCGCCCACCGCTTAAGCACCATTCGCAAGGCCGACCAAGTACTCGTCCTCGATCACGGTAAAATTGTCGAACGCGGTACCCACGAAAGCCTCTTAACGCTCGACGGAACCTACGCTCGCTTACACCGCGACTTCCTCAGTGCCACGACCTAAGCCTACTTTGCTGGAGCCACTTCAGGGGTAAAGCTGGGACGCACTAAGCGAGGCTTCTCGAGGGGCTTTGCTAGAGCTGGGTCTTTAAAAAAAGCCGCTGGTTTCGTCACCGCTGGTTGCGGGGCATAAAACTGACCCACAGGCGAATGACGCACCAACGCCACTTCCAAATGATCAGGCACTAAGGCTGAGCCTTCGCTGCGGAAAAAGGCGTCGACTTCTAAAAAGACCCCGGAACTCGTCCCGCCCTCTGACGACCATAATTGAGCCTTCGCTTCATCTAGGTAAATCAAACTAATGCCATCCGGCTTGGCACTGAGAGGTACACTCCAGTGCTGTTTGTTCTTTAATTCAGGAGAAAGCACCAGAATCACCCGGCGCAACTCGCCACCAGGATTGCCGGGGTAAACCAAGGTCGTGCGCCACAACGGCCAATAACGGTGGTCTTTGGTATCGATGGCTTCGGGGCCAGCTACACCTGGTACTACGAGCATGGCTTTTTTAAGCACCTGTCCCTCTTCGGGTAAAATCGTTGGGACTTGTGCCCCTGGATTACGATAGGGACCTTGGTCCACAGGAACATCCGCCGAACTCAAACACACCACTTCAACGGGACCAGCCCGCTCATGGTCAACCCAGGCAATAAACCCGTAAGGCAAGACCGTCATCGCAGCCGCCAAAAGCACCCCCATCATGGCCGCACGGGCAAAAGTCGTCCGCACCACCAGCGCCGCCATCAAACCCGTGCCCGCAAACCCGGCGGCTTTGATGGATAAATCCAAACCCAAGGTCCAATAAGCCCAAACTAAGTCCTCGGGGTCACCGGCGAGTTTTTTATACCATAAAACGAGAAAGACCCAGAGTACGCCCATTGCGGCACCAATTAGGGGGGCAAAACGCAACCCGACACGTTCAAAGACCCGCGTGAGTAGGGTCGGAATCACCGCCGCCACCAAACCGCCAAAGAAGGCAGTCTTGATGGAAGCCACACCAGTGAAGGCGGCGGTTAAAACTAAAAGCCCCCAAGCAAACCAGTACGTGCGGGCGAAGCCATTCATTCGCCGACAACGGTTCCAGGAGCCACCACGGCACCCTTTTTAACGACGATCACGCCGTCGCGTACGAACAACGCAGGCGTTTCCCATTTTTCCGGCAAGCCACGAGGCGACAAACGGCAACCGGCACCAATCCGGGCATTCTTATCGATGATCGCATTGCGAATTACACAATTCTCACCCACGCCGACGTGCGGACGTTGGGCATTATTATTGGAACTTAAATCATCAGGACGCTCAAAGAAGTCGGCCCCCATCATCACTACATTTTCTAAACGGGTGCCTTGGCGAATCACGGAACGAACGCCAATCACACAACGTTCCAACTCGGAATCATCTACAATCGCCCCGTCCGCCATCAAAACATGGCGAGCTCGCGTGCCATTGAGTTTGGACGTAGGAAGGTAACGGGAGTGCGTATAAACGGGGTTTTGACCGTCAAAGAAATCGAACGGAGGCACCGGATCCGTGAGCGACAGGTTACACTCCCAGAACGAACCAACCGTACCAATGTCTTCCCAGTAACCATCAAAAACGTAAGCCATCATGCGCTTAGAGTGCAAGAGGCCTGGAATAACTTCTTTACCGAAGTCCGTTTGGGAGGGATTGGCCAACGCTTCGCGCATGACGCGACCGGAAAATAAATAAATCCCCATCGAGGCTAAGCAATAAGGCTTGTCCGACTTATCCGACAACCGAGCCCGTGCTTCACCGCCTAAAACCAACGAAGCAATAACTTTGGGGTCTTTAGGTTTCTCGACGAATTCCGAAATACGTAAATCAGCACCAACTCGCATCACGCCCAAAGCCGAGACCTGATCAGCTGGGAGGGCTTTGGCTGCAATCGTGACTTCCGCATTCGCCTCTAAATGCTGGCGCACTAATTCGTCAAAATCCAAGCGGTACAACTGGTCGCCCGAAAGGATTAAAACTAAATCATTATCCGAAAGGTTATAGTGATGCAGGTTTTGACGCACCGCATCGGCCGTGCCTTGGTACCACGATTCCTTATCACCCGTTTGCTCTGCCGCGAGGATGTCCACAAAGCCGCCACCAAAGCCATCAAACTTATACGTTTGCTGAATGTGCTTATGCAACGACGCCGTGTTGAACTGCGTGAGAACGAAAATTTGATTTAAGCCCGAATTCAGACAGTTGCTGATAGGGATATCCACGAGACGATAATTGCCCGCCAATGGCACCGCGGGCTTACAACGATCTTTCGTCAAAGGGTAAAGTCGGGAGCCACGGCCGCCCCCCATGATGATGCTGATAACGCGTGGTGTGGAAGGCATAGCAGTACCTGCTATCATTCCCCGCGGACTTTAACCCTCAAGCGAAAAGCCACAAAGGTGGCTTGAAAGAAAAGTGCAGACCTGTTGCTCTGAGGTCCCGTATGGCCTTTGCGTTTCACATCCTTGGTACGAGCAGTTCAGGCAATTGCTCGCTCTTAGAAAGCAAAGGCACCCGTCTCCTCATCGATGCAGGGTTCCAAGGGCCCCGACTCGAAACGTCCCTGCAAAAACTAGGTATCGAAATGCGGGCACTCGATGGCGTGCTGATTACCCATGAACACAGCGACCATTGCATCGGACTCCCCGCCCTGCTCCGTCAAAACCCGTTATTAAAAGTCTATGCCAATCAAGAGACCGCCCACCGGATCCAGGCGACCCAGAAAATTAAACCCTTCTGGCAAATCTTTGAAACCGGTACGACCTTTTCGCTCGGAGCTACTGAAGTCACGGCCATCCCCATTCCTCACGATGCGGCCGACCCCGTCGGCTTCGCCATCGATTGCCCAGCCGAAGACCACCAACCCGCACGGCGCGTGACGTGGTTAACCGACCTAGGCCACGTGACGCCCGTAGTGCGCCACCACGCCGCCTTGGCCGATGTGCTGGTCTTGGAATCCAATTACGACGACGAGATGCTGGAACTTTCCAAGCGCCCGTTGAGCCTCAAACAACGCATCCGCGGGAAACACGGCCACCTCTCCAACGTCGCCGCCCGGGATCTCTTATTGAGTCTTAAAGAATGGCAAGCCGTCGAACTCTACCTCGGCCACCTCAGCAAAGAGTGCAACCGGACCGTCATCGTGGATAACCTCATGCAAGAGGTACGGGCCGCCAAGAGTGACTTGCGCGTCACCGTGGTGGACCCGTTAGAAGAAGACCCCGTTAGTCTCTGGTAAACTTAACGCTTCGGAGGAACGGGAACTTCATCCCCACCCGTCGCGGGCGGTGGTGCGGGCGTCGAGACAGAGGCCTTTTCGCCCGCGTTCTGCAGCACTGACATTGCCAAGCGCTTCACGGAAGCACTGCAAGCAGGCGAAGCGGGATTAAGGTCTTGAGCCGAAAGCCAAGCCGTCAGTGCGGCAGCCTCGCCCCCCTCTTTCTCCAGCTTTTCAGCGAGTCCGATCAAGCGAGCGTAATCGGCGACGAGAGGAGCAATTTCCGAACGGGTCTTGGCCAGCACCAAGTCATCAGGCTCCTTACGCGAGGTTTCAACAATCACGTCCCAGGCGAGGTAAGGGTTGTTCTGCGAAGCCAACACGGAGGCTTTTTGGATGTTGGCATCCAATTCGCCAATGCGGTTAACCACTTCACGTAATTTTTCTGAGCGGGTTTTGTCTTGGGCCAAGGCCAAGGCGAACTCGAGTTTCTTATTATAGATATCGCGCCACTTAGCCTCGGAGATCATGCGATCAAACTCGGGGATCTTTTGGGCCAAGGTATCTTGGCGGCTGACCACTTGATTGGCAAAGTCCTTCACCGCGGGATTCAGCGGCCAGATCTTCGTCGCCCGCTCTAATTGAGCTTCCGCCTTAGCCGTGTCGCCATTCAAAGCGGCGTTCTTCGCCGACAGCACCGCCATATTGGAAGCATTGATAGCGTTGTTTACTTTGGAAAGAATGGGAGCACCTGGGAAATCGCGGGCCCGACCTCGCACCTTATTCACGTAACCTTCGACGTTCGCCAAATCATGCTCGTCGCCGAGGCGTTGTAATTCACGCAAGTCGCGCCAGAGGGCTAACATTTCGCGTTTCTTGTCTTGGTCATACGTCATGACCGCGGGCTCAAACTCACCCAAAAAATAGGTTTCTTGGAGGCGCTCAAAGGCACTATACATTTCCCCCTGCTTCATCAAATCATCCACCGTGCGCATCCCCGTGTTCACATCCGCCATGGCCTCGCGACACAAGACGTCGACTGATTCCAACGTCGGCACGAAATCCGAGACGGGGAAAAATTCTTTCACTTCTTTGGCACCGACCTTGACGTTTTGATTACCCGACTTGAACAGCACGCGGTAGAACGCACTCGAGATCAAGCAATGGTGGTAGCGACGGGCCAACAGGAAACCGACCATTTGGGATTGGAACTCAACTTGGGCCTTGAGGCCGAGGGCCGTCATTTCGGCATTCTTAGCCAAAATCTCGGCCTGCGTGCGCTGTTCATCTTTCACGCGATAAGCCAATTCAGTGTTGCCGGTCGTAGACTTTGCTAAACTGGGCTGACCCGCCTTACGCACCGCAGAACTGCGCTCGTCGTTGGCTTCTTCAATTTTGTCCGCACGATTAATCACCACGCCCTCTTGAGTTTTACGCAAGGCTTCGAGCTGGTTCTTGTTCACTTCTAACTCGCGAAACTCCTGACGCATCGCCCAAACCTTCTTCACTTGGGAAGCAATCGTCAGACAATTTCCGCCATCGACTTCGAATTCCGCCGCTTGGAACAAGAGATTAAAGGCCTCTTGTTGATTGGCATAATACGTCGCCTTATTGATGGCATTCGGGGCCAAAAGTTTGTCGATTTGATCCAAGATGCTCAGGTAACGCTTCAAGTCGCCACCCGCCGCGGGGGAAGCCAAGTAGCGCTCAAAGCGCATCCGCATCGCCCGAGAGTTTCCGAGGTTAAAGGTCTTGCCCTTCCACTGCATGCTACCGTTTTCCATGTCCACGGAATCACTATTTACATCAAAGATACGATCCGCACCGCCTTCGGCCGTGGAACTCTTGTAATCACCACCACCGCCGCCACTGACTGCAGCACCCGGAGGGGGCGCCTGGGCAAAGCCCAGAACCGTCATTGCACACCAACCAAAACAGGAGAGTAGAGTTTTACGCATGACGAGAAAGGGTCTTAGAAGCGTTCGAGTTCCTCCACGACGAGTAGGTCGCGGCTAACGTGAACTTTACATTTAAAGCGTTGCCCCACTTCAAAACTGTCTCCGGCCCCGAGCGGGACAAAGACGGGAATGCGGCCACTGCCTCGGCTGACGTCCGTAGGCTTAACTGCCAAGACGCGCCCCTTGCCTTCGACGTAGGCAAGTTGTTGTTCAATCTGACAATCTAAGCGGTAGGTATTGCCCTGTAGCGTCGCCCAATCCTTCCGGTAGGCATCCACCGAGAACGGGGAAAGGTCTGCAAATTTTCCACCCCCCGCCATACGTGGCAAAACAATCGCTAATAAGAGCACGATGACAATCACAGGGATGCCAAGGGCAAAAAACATGGGGTTAATTTTCGACATGCAAAAAGGCAGTTATTAAAAGTCTACAAGTATTCGGCCTTAGTTCCAGCGCTTTTGCTGACAACCTAGCACCACGAAGCAAAGTCCGCAAAGGCCCTGGACCAATAAGACCACAAGCGAGAGTGTATTATCGGCAACGTAGGCCGTCTGGTCTGGCAAACTCGAGGTATACGCATCCCACAAGGGGAAGGCTTGCATAGACTTCATGTAGCCCGACCACCCCCAATAGGAGTTAATAAAGGGTCGGCACACCCAGGTTAAGGCGGCAGGCAAGGCCAAGACTACCCCGGAAAGTGGCAACTGGAAGCCCACGAGGTAAATCGATAAGAGGGACGACTTCTCGGGCGAGGTTAACATGGCTGAGAACCCCAGACAGACCACGGACATCGAAACACAACTCGCGGCCAAAATAGCCCCCTGCTCCATCCATGGCCCAGGGAAACGGCAAATCAGCTTCACGAAGGCACACATCCAAAGCCCTTGGAAGATCGCAATCATCGAGACGAAGGTGATTTTGGAAAACGCATACGCCCAAGGACGCAGCCCGGTCATGCGCTCCTTTTCATAGAGCACCCGCTCGGCCGAAATCTCCCGGCCTCCATTATTGGCCCCCATGAGCGTTAACAAAATGACTTGGAACATCACCAAGCCCGCCGCCAGTCCTGATACTTGGGCATTCGAAACCTGCACCTTGATGGCTTGCTGCACCGCTTGCATCGAGGCCATGTTGCGGTCCATCGGAATCTTTAAAATATCCCAATTCCCTTCGAGGTTGAAAATGATGACGAGCAACGGGAAGCCAAACGTGATAGCTAACGTTAAACCCAAGTAACCTGTATCGCGGAAGAAGAGTCGGAGTCGACGGGCTAACAACGTGAAGAACTGCGACACCCCGCCCGGAATATCAGGCTCAGGTAAGGGGGCAGCCTCGACGGAAGCACCGACTTTAGCGACGGCGACTTCATAATAATCGGGATGCTCGCTCTTATAAATTGCCCAACGATCACGCCAGTGAGCCAAATTGTAAGCGTTCAACACTTCGTAAAGTCTCAGACCATCGGGAATCCCAAAGTAGCCCAATAAAGTATCGGGTGAGCCTTGGAACACGACGTCGCCTTGATACACCACCGTCACCCAATCGAACTGATTCAACTTCCCAAGATTGTGAATAATACAGACAAAGCTCTTGTTGGCCGATTCTGCTAAACTCCGCAACAAAGCCAAAATCTCATCCTCCGATTGCGGATCCAAACCCGACGTCACTTCGTCACAAATCATGCAAGGCGGATCGAGGGTTAACTCTAAGCCCAAGGACAAACGACGCAATTGACCGCCCGAGAGTGAAGAGACTTTTTTATTTCGGTGCGGGGCGAGTTTCGTGACTTCTAAAACCGAATCCAACCGGCGCTGACGTTCGGCCGCATTTGGCACTGCTAAGCGCAAAGCGTAATCCAACGACTCACCAACAGTTAGTTGCACCTGAGCCGCGGTGAACTGAGGGGCGAAGCCAACCTTACCCACCAAGTCTTCCGTGCTATGAATCGGCACCCCCGCCAAAGAGGCCTGCCCTGTGGAAGGGATAATCCCTAAAATCGCTTTCATCAGGGTGGTTTTACCACAACCCGAAGGCCCAATGACGGCATTCAAACCCTTCGGTAAGAAACGGGCATTGGCATGGTCTAAAATAATGGGTCCGTCGGCACCCGCCTGAACGGTGAGGTTTTCGCAGCTCAGCATTGGGAGTAATCTTGCTTCGGTCTAGGTTCGGGTAAAGGATTAACACCATGAGATTGAAACTCCTTGGTTTGATGGCGTGCACCCTAGCGACCCTCCCCCCTTCGGCTTCAGCCCTCCAAATGAAAAAGAAAGCGGTCCCCAACGGTGGCATTTTTGGTATCGAAGTCGCCAACACCGATTTATCCTTCTACGGACGGGCCGACCACATTGTCTCGGTCTCTTTCCAAGAATACACGACCGGTGCCCTCATCGTCGATGAAGTCGTCATCGACATGCAAAACTCTAACCAGCAACTCCGCATTTACACGGCACGTCCTCCTGGTTCAGCCGACGTGGCCGATCGCGCCAACCGAGCCAGCGTCGCCAATTCTCAAAACCGCGGACTCGATCCTTCGGCCGCCTCGAAACTTCCCATCCCTGGTCCACTCTCCGCCATTGAATCCAAGGTTAATAACCTCACGCAATCCAGCACGGCGGGCTTAGTCGTCAAGACCTACCCTGCCACGACCCACGCGAAGACTGTTGAAATGGTCGTGAGCTCGAAAGACGAACTCTTAAAGTTCTACACGGCATTCCGCACTTTATTCTCGGGTGCAACTGTTGCCGCCGCGGCTGGTTCTTCCGTTGATGGTAGCGATGCTGCGAATACTGCCGCAGCCGCTCAAGGTGGCACCGCCAACGTCACGATTAACCAAATCGGTGGTACGGTCTTTGTAATAGAGTGATTCTGGGCTATTAGCCCACTCGACATCTCTTAGGCACACACTACGAAAGGGTTCTTCCCCTTCGTATGCGTTCCTTATTACCCCTCGCTTTTTTAGTAGCGGCTCAGCTGACCAGCTTTGCCAGCCCTAACCTCGTACCTAAACCACTTTCTGAAGCTTACATCGCGGACGCCGCCGCCATCAACATTCAAGGTGCTACGGTCACGGCCGACAGCGATTTGGCCAACGCCGCTAACTACCTCCGCGGCCAACTAGGCCAAGGTGGTCAGACAAAGATTCATTTGGTAAAAGTGACGAGTCCGGTAGGAAATTTTGAAACCGACAGTGAGGGCTACGTCATCGAAAGCACCCCTGGTGGTGACATCACGATTTCGGCTCGCACCGATGCAGGTGCCTTTTATGGCGCCATCACCTTGCTGCAACTCGGCGAACTCAAGAATGGCCAACGCTTTGTCGTCCCAGGTCGTATTCAAGACAAACCGCGCTTCGCTTGGCGCGGCTTGATGATCGATGACGGCCGCCACTTTATCGGCAAAGCGGAAGTACTTCGCATGCTCGACTTGTTGGCTTTACATAAAATGAACGTCTTCCACTGGCACCTCACCGAGGACCAAGGTTGGCGCGTGGAAATTAAGAAATGGCCCAAGCTCACGGAAGTTGGCTCCAAGCGAACGGCCTCACCAGTGATGGGCGACCGCAATAAGTCCGACGACAAACCTTACGGCGGTTTCTACACCCAAGAGGATTTAAAAGAAGTCGTCGCGAAAGCCACGTCACTCCACATCACCGTGGTTCCTGAAATCGAAATGCCTGGTCACGCCGGGGCCGCCATTGCGTCCTACCCCCAATTGGGCAACAGCGATATCCCTAAGTATGATCCCAAAGTCGCCACCAGCTGGGGCGTTAAATATTATACTTATGCCCCGAAGGAAGAAACGTTCGCTTTCATCGATGATGTCTTCGCAGAACTAATTCCTATCTTCCCGAGCACCTACTTCCACATCGGTGGTGATGAAGCCCCCAAGAACCAATGGAAGAATTCGCCCTTCGCCCAATCAGTCATGAAGCGCGAGAAATTGAAAGACGAACACGAGCTCCAATCTTACTTCGTCGGACGCGTCGAAAAAATCCTCAACGCCCGCGGCAAAAAACTCATTGGCTGGGACGAGATTCAAGAAGGCGGTCTGTCGAAGTCGGCCACGATGATGGTTTGGCGCGATTGGAAATGGGCCCAACTGGCCGCCGATCACGGCAACCAAATCGTGATGTCGCCTACCAGCCACACCTACTTCGACCACAGCCCTGGCACCCGCCCCAACGACCCCCGCTTTGATGTCATCGGAGGCGTCCTGCCGATTGAAAAAGTCTACGCGTTTGAACCCATCCCCGCCAAGTTCACCCCTGAACAACAAAAACTCGTCCTCGGCTGCCAAGGCCAACTCTGGTCGGAATACATTTATAATGGGGCTAAATTAGAATACATGGCCTTCCCCCGGGTTTGTGCCCTCGCCGAGGTAGCTTGGTCAGATAATACCAAAAAAGACCGTAACTGGCAGGAGTTCGAACCCCGCCTGCAGGCCCATTTAAAGCGTTTAGACGCCTTAAAAGTGAATTATCACCGCAACGACGGCACCCCTGCCGTTACGGACAAACTGGGCCGCGGGGAGTAACCCCGCCCCTTTTAAGAATGCTGTCTCAGTCAAGTCCGGCTTGACCGTACCGATTGAGACGGCTTGTCTTCGCCTTTACTCCCATGGCCTCCCTTCCCGTCAATCGTATCAAGAAAAAGAACATCATGAGCTACAACGGTGAGCTCTGCATCGTTCTTGAGTGCCTCGTTCGCACCCCTCCGAACAACGCCTCCTACGTGCAAATGGAACTCCGCTCCATCAAAACGGGTGCTAAAATCCCCGTGCGTTGTGGTATCGGCGTCAGCTTCGAAGTTTTCGATAACTCCACCAAGCAACTCGAACTCTCCTACGAAGCCGATGGTAACTACGTCTTCGTCGACGTGGACACCAATGAAGAATACTACATGCCAGCGGTTTCTTTAGAAGACTCGAAGGAATTCCTCATCCCTGGCACGACCTACCAAATCCTCTTCGTGGAAGATCGCCCTGTCACGGTTGACCTCCCTCCCTCGGTCACGGTCGAAGTCTTGGAAGCTCCTCCCGCAGTCAAGGGCGACACGGCTGGTAACGTCCAAAAGTCCGTCACCTGCGAAAACGGTTTAATCGTCAACGTCCCCCTCTTCATCAAACAAGGCGAGAAGATCAAGGTCAGCACCGAGAACAAAGAATACCTCGGCCGCGCTTAATCTGCCCTGCCAACTAACGAAGAACCCCGGTCTCCCGGGGTTCTTTTTTTGCTTATTTTACTTAAGATTTAGAAAGTTTCCATAGACCCGTAGGGATTCGAACCCCAACAAGGAGAACCAAAAACTCCTGTGCTACCGTTACACCACGGGTCTGTGGACTAATACAGAAGTAGATTTTTTAGCCGGGAGTCAAGCGATACCACGGCGAGGTTGACGCTGGGGGTCCCTTGGCTCATTTCCCCTATATGCCCGCCAAAGCGTCCACGAAGCCCAAGTTTCAGCGAATCGTTCTGAAAATCAGCGGAGAAGCTCTCCGAAATGATAAAAACAACGAAGCCATTGACCCCGTGGTCTTAGATCGTTTGGCCGTCGAATTAAAAACTCTCCAAAAAATCGGCACCGAGGTCGCCCTCGTGGTAGGTGGCGGAAATATTTTCCGTGGCCTCGCCGGAGCCCGAGCGAATGGCACGGATCGGACGACGGGAGATAACATGGGCATGCTGGCCACAGTTATCAACGGCTTGGCTTTAATGGATCGTCTGGAAAAAGCAGGTCTCGAAGTTCGCGTGATGTCCGCCATCCCCATGGATCGTATCGCCGAACCTTTCATTCAACGTCGCGCCACCCGCCACTTAGAACGCGGTCGCATCGTCATCTTCGTGGCTGGTACGGGTAATCCTTATTGCACGACCGATTATGCTGCAGCGCTGCGAGCGAACGAAATCGGGGCGCATGCAATTCTCAAAGCCACCAAGGTCGATGGCGTGTATGATAAAGATCCGATGAAATATCCGGATGCCAAACGCTACACACGCGTCTCGCATGCAGAGGCGTTATCGAAGCGCCTCGGCGTCATGGATGCAGAAGCCTTTTCCCTCTGCGAAGCCAATAAGATGCCCATCATTGTGTTTTCGATGGGCACCGCCGGGGCGATTAAAAAAGCCGTCCTCGGTCAACCTATCGGCACCGTGGTGGCATAACTTCACCCCAACTTTCTACTACTATGGATATTAAAAAAGCGCTCAACGACGGTGCCCTTAACATGAAGAAGGCCGTGGATCACACGTCCCATGAATTCAGCACCTTGCACACGGGTAAAGCGACCCCGAGCATGGTCGAAAACATTCAGGTACACGTCGAATCCTATGGCATGACCCAACGTCTTAAAGACATGGCTGCCATCACGACGCCCGATGCTCGTTCGATTGTGGTGCAGCCTTTTGATAAGGCCACGATGGAAGATATTCGCAAAGCCATCCAAGCCGCCAACGTGGGCATCAACCCCGTCCCCCAAGGCAACTTCCTCCGCTGCCCCATCCCCGAACTTTCGGGCGAACGTCGCTTAGAACTCGCCAAAGTTGCCACCCGCATGGCCGAAGAAGGTAAAGTCCGCGTGCGCAATGCCCGCCGCGACTGCCTAGAATTACTCAAAAAAGCCAATAAGGATAAAGTAATCACGGACGATGACTTGAAGCGTGCCGAAAAAGAAATCCAAACGTTGACCGATAAACACACCGCCGAAATCGAGAAACATTTGCAAGCCAAGGACGCCGAGTTAAAAGGTTAAGTCCTCTACTTTTAAGCCCCGCTAGCTCCTTTCATGAACATTCACGAATACCAGGCTAAAGCCCTGTTTGCTCAATTCGGTGTCGCTGTCCCCAAAGGCGTTGCCACCCAATCGTCGGCTGAATTCGCCCAGTGCTTATCTCAGATCGACGGTAAGAACGGCTACATGGTGAAATCCCAAATCCATGCTGGCGGTCGCGGCAAAGGGACTTTCACCAACGGCTTCAAAGGTGGCGTGAAATTCGCCCCAACCCGCGAAAAAGCCCTCGAGCACGCCCAAGCGATGTTGGGTAATACTTTGGTCACGGCCCAAACCGGAGCCGAAGGTCGCAAGGTGCAAACGATTTACTTCACCGAAGCCGCCAACCTGGGCAAGCGTCCCGATGGTCGCGACGACGAATACTACTTAGCCATCTTACTCGATCGTGCGACCTCGCAGCCTGTCATCGTGGCCTCGACCGAAGGAGGCGTCGAAATTGAACAAGTCGCCCACGCTACCCCCGAGAAAATCTTCAAGGTGCGGGTCGACCCAGCCGTCGGCCTCCAAGCCTACCAAGCACGTCAATTGGCTTTCGCCCTCGGCTTCAAAGGGGAACTGTTCAAGCAGTGCGTGAATTTAGTGACGAAGCTTTACCAGTTCTACTGGGAAAAAGATGCGGCAATGGTCGAAGTGAACCCTCTGCTAGTCACCCAAGAAGGCCAACTACTCGCCCTCGATGCGAAAGTTTCCTTCGATGACAATGCTCTCTTCCGTCACCCGGATGTGGTAGCCCTGCGCGACTTAAACGAAGAAGATAGCAAAGAAATCGAGGCTTCGAAGTTCGGCCTTTCTTACATCGCCCTCGACGGGAACATCGCCTGCTTGGTCAATGGTGCTGGCCTCGCCATGTCGACGATGGACATCATCCAACACTTTGGTGGCAGCCCTGCTAACTTCCTCGACGTGGGTGGCGGTGCCTCCCAAGACCAAGTTACCGCTGCTTTCAAAATCATCCTCGGTGATCCCAATGTTAAAGGTATCCTCGTGAACATTTTCGGCGGCATCATGGATTGTAATGTGATTGCGAGCGGCATCGTTGCCGCAGTGAAAGAAACCGGACTCAAGCTCCCCCTCGTTGTTCGCCTCGAAGGCAATAACGTTGAAGCGGGTAAAGCGACGCTGGCTTCCAGTGGCCTGACCATTGTCTCGGGCGACTCGATGGCCGACGCTGCCCAAAAAATCGTTAAACTCGTTAACAAATAAAATTTATGTCTATTCTCGTTAAAGAAGATACGCGCATCTTGGTGCAAGGTATCACGGGCGATTTCGGTGCTCGCCATGCCCGTCTCTCCATCGACTACGGCTCCCAAGTCGTCGCTGGCGTGACGCCTGGTAAGGGCGGTCAAGTGTTTGAACACAACGGCAAGAAGGTGCCGATCTTCAACACGGTTGCCGAAGCAGCCAAACAAACCGGCGCCACGGTGTCGGCCATCTTCGTCCCCCCACCCTTCGCTGCCGATGCGATTTTAGAGTGCGTGGACGCCGATCTCGACCTCGCGGTCGCCATCACGGAAGGGATTCCGGTGAAGGACATGATTCGTGCCAAACGCGCTATGCAAGGTAAGCGCACGCGCTTAATCGGCCCTAACTGCCCTGGTCTCGTCACCCCTGGACGTGGCGATAAATCTTATGGCGGTTGCCGTATCGGTATCGCCCCTGGCTACATCCATCGCCGCGGTAAAGTCGGCGTGGTTTCCCGCTCTGGCACACTCACCTATGAAGCGGTGTGGCAATTAACTTGCCGTAACCAAGGGCAATCCACCTGCGTCGGGATTGGCGGCGACCCCGTCAATGGCACCTCGCACCTCGACGTGATTAAACTCTTCAACGAAGATCCAGAAACCGAAGCCATCATCATGATTGGCGAAATCGGTGGCAGTGCTGAAGTTGAAGCCGCCCGCTGGATTAAAGCTCACTGCAAGAAGCCCGTCGCTGGTTTCATCGCAGGGGCGACCGCCCCAGCCGGCCGTCGCATGGGCCACGCAGGCGCCGTCATCGGTGGTTCCGAAGACACCGCCGCCGCTAAAATTAAGATTTTCCACGAGTGCGGCATCTCCGTCGCGGCCACCCCCTCCGACATGGCCGATGCGTTACTCCGTATCTGGAAGGGCTAAAAGCGACTTTCTTATAGGAAAACTATAAGCCTTTAGGGTGTTTTGCTTTGCCATCACACCTAGGGCTTATAATCCTCATTTCTATGTGGTACTACCAACAAGGCAATAATCGCATGGGTCCAGTCGATGAGGCTACCATTCGCAACCTCATGGCTAGCGGCACGATCTCCATCGACACGCTCGTCTGGACGAATGGCATGGCCAGCTGGGTACCCTTACAACAAACCGCCTTGGCAAGTGGCTTAGCCACCCCTCCCGCTCCGGCTGCGACCGCCGCCCCGGCGGCTTCAGGAGCCAAGAGTAAAGTGGGCTTTATTCTCCTCGGAATTTTCCTCGGCTCCCTCGGCATTCACAATTTCTACGCGGGTTATAATAAAAAGGGTCTCATCCAACTTTTGGTGACCGTTCTCACCTGCGGTATTGTTAGTTTTGCCATGTGGATCTGGGCTATTGTCGAGATTTGCACCGTCGATAAAGACTCCGACGGGCGTAGTTTTAGCTAAAGACAGCGCCTTCCGGTTCGTCTCTTTTTATCACTCGCCTGCAAAACAGAGAGTGCTTAAAAAGAGTCATGCCCCGATTCCTTCTCTGCTTATTGCTCGCACTAAGCCCTGCTGGCATTTTCGCTGAAACCGCCCCCAAAGTCGAAGCAACACCGGAAAAACTTCCCACCGCCCAAAGCCCCCTGCCGTGGCACATGGTCAACCTTTGGTGGACCATGCCTGCGACTGATAACTTTGAATCTCTCGAAATCGATTTCTCGATTAGCGATGATGTCGACTCTTCAAAACTGAACCTCTACATCGCTCCAATTGGTCTCGGCCAAATCAACGGGATTAATTTCTACGGAGGGATTCAAACCAACATCGGTGGCTATCCGGTCTCTGACGCCAGCCCCCAAGGCGATTACCATAAGGGTAAAGGCGCCATTTTCTCGCGCTGGGGCAATAAAGACCTCGATACGAGCTTCGTACGCCCCGCCCTCGATGGACTCACCGAAGCGGCCGGCTACGAAGGCGACTTCGCCTCGGGTCGTCGCCCCTTCGCTTGGCATGGCGGCAAGTACACCTATGCGGTTCGTAAATTAAATTATGAAAAGGATGCCGATGGCCGCGAATGGACCTGGGTCGGTGCCTTCGTAACCGAACAGGCAACACAAAAAACCCAATTCATCACGGCTTTAAAATTCCCGGGTCGGACCCTGAAATTCTGGGGACGCCACTCGGCCTTCATTGAAATCTACGGGGGCAAGAAAGTGGTCATTGCCGACCTACCTAAACTCGAAATCCGTTTCGGCACGCCACGCGTGAATGGCGAAACGATGAAGGTACAAAAACTTGACGTCAATTTCCCCCGTCGGAGCAAAGATCCAGCCTCTCCTGCCATCATGACCGCCGAACTCGATGGAGCTGAAGTGGTCTGTAAGTTGAAAAATGAAATCTTCGAACGGGAGAAGTGGAGCTACCCACTGATTAAATAAGCGCGGAGGCTAAGGCCTCTGCAAAGGCCGTCGCGGCGGCGGGGGCATGCCTTAGAAAGAGTTCGGGTTCTACGACTTCCAACTCCATCAAAAGGGGTCGACCGTGAAGGTCATCGACCAAATCAACCCGGGCGTACACCGGCGACTGAGGGCATACCCGCAAGGCCTGCTGAGCGAGCTCCAACTCCTCAGCTCGTGGTTGATAGTGCGGCAAGACCACCCCGCCATGGTCATCCTGTACCCTGAAATCTCCGGGCTTCGCCACCTTGCGCACCGCATGACTGTAACGACCTCCAAAGAACATAAGGGAGACCTCGCCCCGCGTTAGTACACTGGGAATAAAGGGCTGCAGCATAAAACCCTCCTCCTGCAGCCAAGCATCGCATTGATTTTGCAAGGCAGGAAGCGTGGTGCGATTCACGCGATAAGTATGGCGAGCCGCACCTGAAACCGTGGGCTTGAGCACCGCTTCGGCCCAATCCCGGCGTTGCAATTCGACGGCCAAATTAAGCGTCGATCCGCGCGGGTAAAAGACCGTTGGAGGCAAAGCCACTCCCGCACGTTCGAGGTCTTTAAAGTAAACCTTATCCATATTCCACCGCAGCAGATCAGGCGGGTTAATCACGGGCGTCAGGACACTCACGCGCTGTAACCAAGCAGAAAAGGCGGCGTATTTTTCAAAATAATCCCAAGGCGTGCGCAAGACCACGGCCCGGGCCTGGGCCCAATCATAAGTAGGATGCGACCAGGCCACGCGCACGGTCGCATACCCCTTCAAAGTTAAAGCGTCCTGTAATAACCGATCTTCTAATAAAAGATTGGCGACATAATCGTTAACCTGGGCCGGCTTTTCATAGCGGTCATCGGTCAATAAAACTAGGTCACCCCTAGGCATCTGCGAATCATCCCTTGCCACGGGTGAGCGACAACTTAATTTACCGCCATGCGGCTAGTTTTGTTTTGGAGTTTTTTTCTTGTAGAAGCCTTAGCCAGCGAACCGGCCATGCCCCATAAAATCCGGGTCATCGCCGACGGCTTTGAAGCCCAAGAAGCCGACATCTTGGCCGTCTGCCAATCTGCTGCAGCGGAGTTGCAACGCTACGCGCCGACCTTACCACTTGAAAATGTGGTCGTGATACATGACGCGAAAAGTAATCCCATCACGCTCTTCCAACGCAACGAACGTCATGAAATCATCGTCAAACTAAACACCCATCAAACTTTTTGGGCACAGTACGCTTATCAATTTGCCCATGAGATTTGTCACATCCACTGCGGGTTTCGTCCGGGACCGGATGACAACCTGTGGTTTGAGGAAACCACCTGTGAAGCCTCTTCGCTGTTTTGCCTGCATGCCATGGCTCAAACCTGGCAAACCAAAGCCCCCTATCCTAACTGGCAAAGCTTTGCACCTAAGTTGCAGGCCTACGCCGATAACGTGGTTAAAAAACGCCCTTACCTTGCGGAACTAAACCAAAAAGGCCTTACAATGTTTTACCGTGATCACGAAAAAGAACTCCGGACCAACCCCACTGACCGCGAACTCAACGGTGCCATCGCCATAAAATTAGTGGCATTACTCGAAGCCAAACCCAGCCGTTGGGCTGCTTTCCGTTGGCTCAATGCGACCGAAAAGCCCGCCCAGGAAACTTTTGCGCAATACCTTCTACGTTGGGAAAAAAACTGTCCTGCGGTAGACCAAGCTACCGTACAGGACGTGCGTAAACTCTTTGGCGTAAACTGACTTACTTACCCACCACGTAAGCCAACTTACCAGCGGTCTGATCCACGGCAGCGGCACCATCCAATAAATCGGCAATAGGGTCCCACTTGCCGTTTACCAAGCCATCGCGAGCCGATGCGGGGATGCTGGCGGGCCAAACTTTATCACCCGCGCTGACCTTCAGATTTTGCACATCGACGGTCACTTCGAGCTCAGGCTTTTGCTGCACTAAAGCCGTCAGTTCCGCCAAATGGTCTTTGCTCAAGGTCAGGCAAGGCACGCCCAGAGCGGTCGAATTACCGAAAAAGATTTCGGCAAAGCTTCCGCCGACCAGAGCCTTAAACCCAAAGCGCCAGAGCGATTGGGGTGCATGCTCCCGCGAGCTACCGCAACCAAAGTTAAAACCAACCACCAGAATCCCTGCACGCTTCGCTTGCGGCGTGTTCATGGGGTGCGGGCGGTCCTTACCATCGGGGCCAGTACGCTCATCACGGAACGCATGCTCACCGAGACCATCAAAGGTTACACAGCGCAAAAAGCGGGCGGGGATGATACGATCCGTGTCGATGTCATCACCAGGTACCGCCAGGGCGAGTGCCTTGATTTGAGTAATTTTTGCGAGAGACATAAGAGGAAAAGTTAATTTTTAGGATAAACTAGGCTAACGGGTAACTCAAGGGAACGGGCCAGAGATTGCAGACGATGTTCGGCGACTTCTACAGGCAGCGTGGTATCGAGTACCAAGACCGCGCGACCTTCCACCACCCAAGGTAAGACCACCTGACAAACAGGCTTACCATCGTAATGAGCATCCACCGTAAGCTGACTCTGGTAATTCAAGCCCAAGTCACGAGCTGCCTCGCCCACCGGAATCCCGGAGGCAACGCGCTCTAACAAGTGCTGGAATGCAGCCGAAACCATTTAGACTTTAAAGACTTCGCGAGCGTCGGTCACTTGACCCGTGATGGCCGCCGCGGCCACCATCAAGGGGCTCATTAAAACGGTACGACCGGTCTGCGAGCCCTGACGGCCCTTGAAGTTACGATTCGAGGAACTCGCACACAGCTGATCGCCGACGAGCTTGTCAGGATTCATGGCCAAGCACATCGAGCAACCCGCGCCGCGCCATTCGAAGCCAGCTTCGATGAACACCTTATCCAAGCCCTCATGCACCGCTTGAATCGCCGTTAATTGGGAACCAGGAACCACGATGGCTTTCACCGAGGAGCTGACCTTGCGACCGCGGAGGTATTTGGCGACTTCGCGCAAGTCCGAGATTCGACCATTCGTGCAAGAACCTAAGAAAGCGACATCAACCTTGGTGCCCTTGATTGCCGAACCGGGAGCCAACTTCATGTGCTTGTAAGCATCTTCCGCCGTCTGACGATCGGCTGCATTCAAAGTATTCAGGTCAGGCATCTTCTCATCGATGAAGACCGCTTGGCCAGGCGTGATACCCCAGGTAACCGTCGGACGGATATCGGCGGCGTTGAACTTCACAACGTCATCATACTGACAACCAGCGTCAGAAGCAAAAGACTTCCACCGAGCCACGGCGGCATCCCAATCAGCAGCCTTGGGGGCGTAGGGCTTACCCTTGATATAATCAAACGTCTTCTGGTCGGGATTCACGTAACCACAACGAGCCCCACCTTCGATGGACATATTACAAACCGTCATGCGCTCCTCGAGGGAGAAATTTTCAAAGGTCGTACCAGCATACTCATAGGCATAGCCGATACCACCATTCACGCCGAGTTTACGGATGATATGAAGGATGACGTCCTTGGCATACACCCCAGGAGCTAACACGCCATTGACTTCTATGCGGCGCACCTTCAGCGGGCTGAGTGCTAAGGTTTGCGTTGCTAAAACATCGCGAACTTGGGTCGTGCCGATACCAAAGGCAATCGCTCCGAAAGCGCCGTGAGTGGCGGTGTGCGAATCGCCACAAGCAATCGTCGTCCCGGGCTGCGTAATGCCCTGCTCTGGACCTACCATGTGGACAATCCCTTGATTGCCCGTGTTGGTGTCGAAGAAGCGGATACCAAAGTCCTTCGTGTTTTTACGAAGGGCTTCAATCATTTCCTGAGCGATAGGATCGGAATACGGCTCTTTAAGTTCATTCGTCGGCACGATGTGGTCGACCGTCGCAAAGGTCCGTTGCGGATACTTCACTTTTAAGCCCAAATCACGCAACATCCCAAACGCCTGCGGACTGGTGACTTCATGAATTAAATGAGTCCCAATAAATAGCTGGGTTTGCCCATTGGGCAATTGGCGCACCGTGTGTGCTTCCCATACTTTTTGGAATAAGGTCTTAGCCATTTTGGTAGTAAAGTGAGGTTTCACCGTAGGAATACCTTAGCATTGGTCAATCTCACAGGCATAGTTGACCTAACGTTGTTTTGTGGGATAAGATTTTCCTTAGAATATGGCTCAGCCACCTCCACGACGCCCCCACCGCCGCCAAGTCGTTTTACCTAAGCCTCCAGCAGGCTTCATCGGTAGTGCCCCCTTCTGGTTCATCCTGATCATGCTCTCAGGCGCTACCGCCGCGGTGTTGTACCAACGTTTCGGTAAAACCAAAAGCCCAGTACCCATCGCTGAAGAAGTAAAAGTTCCGGAAACTCCCGTAGTCGTAGAACAACCTAAAGTTGTGGTGACCGAAACGCCGACACCGACCACCCCCGTCACCACTCCCACGGCAGAAACACCCACGGCTCCCAAACCGGTGGTAAAAATGCCGACGACTCCTACCAACGGCAAAGAGGAAGAGATTCGGTGGAATCGACTCTACCGCACAGTCTCTAATCGGATTGTCCCCGCTCACGTGGGTGAAGCATCGGCCTTACAGAAGAAAGGATTCTTGTCCGGCCAAGCCCTGCGAGTTTCACCCGACAAACCCTTACCCGTCCCCGCCGGCAACGCCACGCTACGTGCTGAACTTAAATTACGCGTTGAAGAATACTGGGCTAGCATTGATCCGAATCACTGCGTCCCTCACCCAGATGCGGAAAACTTTCCAGGAGCAGTGCTAGAACCTGCCGACCGGGTCATCACCGCCGTAAGCCTACCCGCCAATTGCTCCCGCTGGCACTCGACTGGACTTTACGCCGCTCCAGGTGAACGCATCACCTTCCGGATTCCCGCCGCCGATATCCAACGCGGGCTGGTCGCTCACATCGGTTGTCATACTGATAATATTGGCGATTCACCGAAACGCGAAAACTGGCACCGCTTCCCGGTTATCACCAACTCCATTGCCCTGAATAAACGCACCGTAGACCTTGCCAACCCCTTCGGCGGCCCCATCTACATCGACCTGCCTGGAAATGATAAAAACGCCAAGTCGCGTGAACTCATTCGGGTCGAAATCGTCGGAGCGGTCGAAGCTCCCATTTTCATTTTAGGCAAAACCACTCGAGCAGAATGGGATAATAGCCGACTTGCGCCTGCCCCTTGGGGTGAATTGGTCTGCGATAACATGGTGCTGTCAGTGCCTTCCAAATTATTGCGTGAATTGCCCTACCCCGAAGACCTGATGAAGACGTGGATGGAAATCGTCGAGGCTTGCGATTGGCTTGCCGCTTGGGGCCCGCGTCATTCGGCCGAGCGCATTGTACCTGATGCGGAAATTTCCATCGGCTGGATGCACTCAGGCTACCCGATTAAATGTTACACCGAAAGTGCCCCCGACATGGTGAACTTGAAGAAACTAAAAACCGAAGGCAATTGGGGCTTCTACCACGAACTCGGTCACAATCACCAATCGAGCCTCTGGACTTACTCTGGTTACACCGAGGTAACCTGCAACCTCTTCGCCTTATATTGCATGGATCGCATCTCCAATCGCCCCCTTGGCGCAGGACATGGCGACGACCTCGATGCCATCGCCCGCGAAATGGCCCTCGACCCCAAGAGTCACAGCGATTCAGCCTTTCACCTGCTTTCGCAATACTACTTCCCGCTAAAACAATATGGCTGGAAGAGCTTGCACGACACCTTTGAAGAGCTCAGCGAGCGTCATGACATCCACAAAGCCGATGGCATGGTAAAAAAGAACCTAGGTATCGCTGGTCGCGAAATCACCAAGGACATCGAAGCTTTGGAAAAAGAAAAACATCAGCTCGATTTGAAAATCAAAACGGCCATTCGCGAAAAGAAGGACGACGATAAAACCGCCGCCGAAACTCGCCTTGCCGAAATCGCCGTCGAAGAAAAAAAGCTCAAAGAATCCATGGGGGCTCTCTCCAAGAGCGACTCAGATGTACGTAAAAAAGATATTTTCGTGCGTATTTGGTCTAAGCACGCCAATGCGAATCTGGGCCCCTATTTCGCCTGCTTTGACTGGCCTTACACGGATTCGATGAAGACCATGCTGACTCCGCTTAAAGCCTGGATGCCGTCGAATTTCCCACCCCTGAAGGCCGACCCTACCAAGGTGGCTAAAACTAATCTTTTTGGCTCGAAGAACGAAAGCATGGCCGGGGCGGAAGAAAAGGTAGGCGATAATAACGCCGCCAATACGCAGTAATCCTCGTGAATTGACTTACGGGGGGCTTACCTCCCATCCTGCCGTCATGGATCGCACCTTGACGCTAAGCTTCTCCTGTCCTGACGCCTCAGGAATCGTCGCCGAGGTGTCGGGTTTTGTAGCCCAACACCACGGGTGGATTACCGAAGCGAGCCAGCACACGGAACATGATTTGTCGCGTTTCTTCATGCGCGTTGAAATTCGTGCGAGTTCGCTCGACTTCCCCGCCGAGGAATTCTCCCAACGCTTTACGCCCCTTGCGAAGAAATTCCAGATGGACTGGCATCTCTCCGACTCCGCCCACCCGCGGCGCGTCATTTTGCTCTGCTCCAAACAGGAACACTGCCTGTACGACTTACTCTCCCGTCACGTCGCCCAAGATTTCCGCTTCATCGTTCCCTGCGTCATCTCTAACCACGAGAGTCACCGCAAAGTGGTCGAGGCCCACGGCATCCCCTTCCATCACATCCCCATCACGCCTGAAAACAAAGCCGACGCTTACCAAAAAATGGCGGATCTCTTCCGTCGCGAGAAAGCTGATTTCATCGTGCTGGCACGTTACATGCAAGTGCTCGACGAGAACTTGTGCCGCGAGTTCTCCGGCAAAATTTTAAACATCCACCACTCCTTCTTGCCCTCGTTCGCAGGGGCTAAACCTTACCACCAAGCCCACCGTCGGGGCGTTAAACTCATCGGCGCAACCTGTCACTTTGTGACTCCCGAGTTAGACGAAGGTCCCATTGTAGAACAAGACGTTATCCGCGTCGACCACTCCGACACTCCCGAGAGCATGGTTCAATTAGGTAAAGATATTGAAAAAGTTGTCCTAGCCCGCGGCCTCCGTGCCCTCGTTGAGGATCGAGTACTGCTCGCCGGCAATAAGACCGTAGTGTTTTAAAAAGTAGTTTCTCACTAAGTCCTGAACTAGTCTCTTTAAGAGGTCTATAACTCGTTAATTTCTTGGCGATTAGGGGCTTCTTTCACCCCATTCTGCCTCGCCTCCCAGAGGTTTTACGGTAAAACTGCCACCCTTCCTCGCCTTCCTATACTTTTTTATGTCACTCATTTCTCGCCTCTCGGCTCGTCTCCAAAATCACCCCAAGCGCGTCGTGTTCGCCGAAGGGGCCGATCCACGTATCATCCAAGCCGCCCGCCAATTCGCGACGAAGAAACTGGGCGTACCCATTTTACTGGGCGATCGCCAACGTATCAAAGTCAACGCCGCCCGGCTTAACATTCGCTTAGACGATATTCGTATCATCGAGCCCTCCCGGAGCGACGAATTAGCAAGTTATGTTGCTAAGTTAGAATCCATCCAACGCTACGGCCAAACCAATGTGCAAGGTAACCCCCAAGATTTGGCCCAACAGCCCAACTACTTTGCGTGCTTGATGGTCGCCACGGGTGCCGCCGACGCCTTGATTTCGGGTGCGACGACGCACGCCGCCTCGGGTCTACGTGCCATCCTACAAACCATGCCCCGCCAAGCTGGAGTGGAAACGGTTTCTTCGATGCAAATACTTGAATCCGAAGAATCGAAATTTGGCTGCAACGGGGTACTCTTCCTCGCGGATTGCGGGGTTATCCCTGAACCCACCGCCGAACAACTTGCGGACATCGCCGTGACCACGGCAGGACTCGCTGGTCACCTAACCAACACCCTCCCCAAAGTGGCAATGCTCGCCTACTCGACGCACGCGGCTAGCCCTCGCTTGGCCTCGGTGAAAAAAGTCCAAGCCGCGACCGAACTAGCTCGTCGTAAAGCTAAAGAGCTTAACATCGTCTGTGATATCGACGGCGAACTCCAAGCCGATGCGGCTCTCAGCCCCTTCGCAGCCGAATCAAAAGAAGTCTCGGGCTCCGTTGCAGGCAAAGCCAGCGTTCTAATCTTCCCCGACCTCAACGCCGGCAATATCGCCTCTAAGATGGCACAATTTATCGCTGATATTCCTGCCTACGGCCAAATCCTGACAGGCCTGGAACGCCCTGCGGCAGAAATCTCCCGCGGTGCTTCCGCTCACGACATTTTTGGTACCGCCGTCATCGTAGCCTCCCAAGCGGTTGACCGTAATTACCTTTACCCTAAAGCCCCCAACACGCCTAACGCCTAAGCCATGGCGATTAAGAAACGCTTCGCTGACAACATCCCTGGGTTGCTCTCGCAACCCATGAACCACAACACCCGACGGGTTTTTGTGGCCGCCACACGGATGAACGATGGCAAGACGACCACTTGCCTTGGACTCACCGCTTCCCTGCGAAGCATGGGATTAAAGGTCGGGTATATTAAACCGATTGCACAGCGCGTGGTCATGTCCGGCGAAGATCGTGTCGATGAAGATACCCTGCTCATCGATGGACTCTTCGACCTCGATATTCCCATCTCAGCCATGTCACCCGTGGCCATCGAGCCCGATTTTACCAAAAGATTTTTAGAAAACCCTGACGAGATTGGTCCGCAATTACGCGACCGAATTTGTCGCGCTTTTGACCGTGCCGCCTACGGCAAAGAAATCGTCGTGGTGGAAGGTTCGGGCCATGCGGGTGTAGGCTCCGTCTTTGGAGCCTCGAACGCCGACAACGCTCGCGTCTTGGGCTCCAAAGTACTCATCGTCGCCGCCGGCGGCATCGGCAAACCCATCGATGAGGTCGCCTTAAACAAAGCCCTCTTTGATAAATCTGGCGTCGAAGTCATTGGTGTCATCCTAAACAAAGTCCTACCCGATAAAGCTGACTTCATCCGCGACTTTGCGGGTCGCGGTCTCAAACGCATGGGCATTCCCCTGCTCGGCGTGGTCCCGATTCAAGAAACGTTAGTTTATCCCAACCTCGATCAAGTGGCCGAAGAAACCCGCGCCCGCTGGATTCACCAACCTGCTGGCCTCCGCCGTGTCCGCCGCGTTGTCATCGGGGCAATGTCCGCTCGCCGGGCCGCCGAGTATTTAAAAGTGAACGGCACGCTAGTCATCGTGCCTGGTGACCGCGAAGATCTACTCGAAGCCTTCATCGCCGAAGGCGGCAGCAAATCTCTCGCAGGTGTCATCTTCTCGAACGGCCTATTGCCGAGCGAAGCGACCATTAAGCACCTCACCGAAGCGGGCATTCCCCTCGCCTCCGTCGAAGCAGAGTCTTTTGCCGTCACGGCTCGTATTAACAATATGACCGTGAAAACGATGCGCCAAGACGCGGACAAAATCCCCATCATCGAAAAGATGATTGCGGATTATGTAGATATTAAATCGCTGCTCAAACTAGTCTAAGCAAGGGGCCCTTAGGCCCGGGCTTGCTTCGCAAACTTACCGTAGAGCCAAGCGACCACGAGGAAGATGATGGCGACGGCACCGCACGCAATCACGCGACCAAGCATATCGGTGACATCCTTCGTGAGCACTCGTAGGGTCGCAAGGGCGAGGAACACCAAGGAGACCATGCGGAAACTGCGACGCTGGAGCTTAAAGCCTAACATGAACAAAATCGCGGCCGCGAGCGCCCAAAACAGGGAAACCCCTGCTCCGGGGAGACGACTCAAGGCGGCCAACGTGAGCAGCATTAAAGTGGAAGCACCAATGCCTCGATACCAATGACTACCTGGCAATCCGTCCGTTAATTGGTGGAGGTTAACAAGCAGGATAGCCAAGCCCGCTAACCAAAAAAGCACTTCCTTTAGAGTGACACCACTCGTCACCCCATACTGGAAAATTAACATGCCGGCAATAAAGCCGACAATTAAAGGGAAGCGCACTGCAGACGAGACCCCCTGACTTTCGAGGAAGCGGTGAACCAAGGTGAGGCCTACCGCACCCAGCACCCACAGGATTACGTAGCAACTTTGACTCAACGCCTCCGAGACCTTGAGCGTGTAATAGCCAAAGCCAAAGTAGACGCCAGAGATCAGCATCAAAAGGGTTAGGGCAGCAGCCACCCCGGCCATCAACTTCGACCAAGAGAAACGGGAAGTCGCTGCAACGCTCGGTACTAATGCAACTAGTTTTAGAACCACTACGCCATCCAACACCGCCAATACCCACGACCACACGGATAATAAGCCGGCCTGTTGATTCTCAGCCGGGAGTTGGTTGGAGATCTTAGGCAGAAAACACTTAAAGGAGAACGAGGGTTCAATGATAGCGTAATGACTAATAAGGTAGGCGGGGACGACTGCCCAAAGCAACGTAGGACAGCGTGCGATTAAGCCCACCACCACGACCACCAACCAAGGCCAGCCAGTATCCACGACCGGAAAATCATCCTGCGTGTAGACGACCACAGCCATCACGCCCAGCCCAGCCAGTACTTTTAACGCTACGTTTGACGAAACCCCGCGCCACTCGCGCATCACTACTAAAATCGCCAAAAGACCTAAGGCGAGCAAACGCAGCCAGGGTTGGTCCGGCGTGTCGTTGAGATAAGATGCCACCGCTACCATGGCCAAGCCCTCGGCGACCCAACGGAGAATCTTCGACGCCGAACGAATTGCCGTTAATTGTGCCACTGCACTGGCTAAGACCCACACCAGCCAAACCATCTTCTGCTCGACGCGCCACGCACCCGCCGTCGCCAAAAATACTAACGCAGCCCCCCACAAAATTTCGGCACTCACGAGCGAACGGCGAACTTCTACCAAACCCAATACGGCCGTAATTCCCGCCACCACTAAAGCGGCCGTAAAACGCTCATGCTCCGCCCCAATCGCTACCAATAAGCCCACTAAGCAAGGGGCTAAAACTAAACTTAGGAAATAACTAACCCGGGTGGCTTCTTTCCTAAACCCACCCTCGGCGATAACAAATCGTTCCCCACACCACAGTACGGCTAAGGCCAAGGCCGCACCGATTTGCAGCTCCACCCGGTGTTGCGCATGATCAGCCAGATGCTCCCAAATAGCCAAGAAGGCGACTTGCGAGCCGACTAAGCCCAATACGCCTGTAGAACTCCACCCTCCCCGTGCATAGAAAATTGCACCTAAGAGTGCAATCGTCGCAGCGGAGAGCGACAGGGCCAAGGCATCCGCATGGGGAGCCACCGAAAAGAAAATAGCTAAGATGGAAAAGATAATCGCTAACTGAGCATAGAGTCGATCGCGTCGATACAGCGCAAAGCCGGCAATCAGCACCGAAACATAAAACTGCACTCGGCCTGCTTCTAGAGCCGAGTTCAGCACGCGCATTTTTTCTAATCCATACGCCGCCCAAGCAGCAAAAACAAACACTCCCAAGCCCGCGGCGCCAATCACACGTCCCAAGTCCTCACGCTTAGATTGCAGTTTAAGGCCAACACCTAAAAGCACCGTGCCTAAAACCACTAACTCCGAAAGGCGCACCCATGCTGGCAAAACTGAATGCAGATTAAGCCAAATTCCTAAAAACACCGCCGCGGCTAAAGCCAAAGCACCGCCGACACGCACCGTCCACCAAGACCCCAAGGCAAACTCACCCTTTAAATCCGATGGGGGCAATAAACCATACTCGCGCAAGGTCTTCACGACTGGATCTGGCTCACGTGAAGTCGCCACGGGCTGAGTGGTTAGTTGCTGAGGCGGCAACTTGGGCAATTCAGGAACTACCACCGAAGCTACAGGTGCTACCACCGGATTCGCCGACGTCATGGTGTTAGAAACGGGAACTACCTTAGGGGCAGTACCCTCGAGCTTTTCTAAGCGTTGTTTTAAATTGGATACCATCACCCACAAAACCCCCAATAAAACGGGTACGCCCAGCAGAAGAAAAACTAAGAGTAAAATTAAGATTACCGCTAAAGCGTCGTTAGGCATAAAAAGGGTTAAAAGGGGGCAAACGAGGTCGGCCCCAAACTAAAAAACCCACCTTATTGAGGCAAGGCACAATCGCCTTTAAAAATCGCAAAATCCCTCCACTTTTAGCCTGTATCTTAACTCTCCTTTAATTCTAATAAAAACATCCCCATGCCCTTTGCACGCCTCCTTTGCCTTAGTGCTTTAAGTTGGAGTTACCTCGGCCTCGCTCAGGTCCTGCCAATTAATCAAAAAGCTCCCGTGGGCGACGAAGCGTGGATGGATGCCCGCATGGGCTCCCAATCACTGCTTCACAGCAGTCAGCAACTCGACATGGCAGGAGAAATTCAAGATCTACCCGGCCGATTGCTGGCACTCGAATTCGCCCAAGGAGGCAAAATTTTATTGGTTAAAACCACTTCTACTTTCGCGAGTTTTAACGCACAGACTTTTAAGTTAATCCAAAAATCCGATTACCCCGTCGCCAAAGGAGGTGGCTCTATGCACGGCCTCGCGGTGGCACCTGACGGCAGCCAAGTATTAATCTCGGGCGGACGCACCCACCTCTACCGTGCCACGGTCGCTCCTGATGGTACTTTTAAATGGGGCACTTCCATTGATGTTACCGAGGGAGCCAAAAATGTTAACCCGCTCGGCATCGCCTTCACCCCCGACGCTTCTAAAGCGGTGGTTGCCCTGTCCGTCAGCAATACTTTAGCCGTGGTGGATTTAGCCACCGATAAAATCATCGCCAAAATCCCCGTGGGGCTCTGCCCCTACAGCGTAGCCTTATCACCTGACGGGAAAATGGCCTACGTTTCTAACCTCGGTGGTAGCGTCGCCAAACCTCATGAAATCACCGAAGCTTCCGCCGGCAGTCTCATTCCGGTTGATAAACGTTCCGTAGCCCTGCGCGGTACCGTCAGCGTAGTAAACCTCGAGGCTACCCCGAAAGTTATTAAAGAAATCGTCGTAGGACTCCACCCGAGTGAAATCATCCTGCAACCTTCCACCCATCGCTTATTCGTCGCTAATGTAGGCGGCGATAGCATCAGCGTCGTCAATACCTCCAACCAGCAAGTGGAGGATACGATTGATACCAAGCCCGACCCTCGCCTTCCCTGGGGGACACTAACTGATAGTTTAACGTTGTCCGAAGACGGCCAAAGTCTCTTCGCCACCCACGCTGGCCTCAATGCGGTGAGTCGTATCGACCTCGCCAACCCGCATCAAATTGCACCCTTAATTCCTACGGGTTGGTACCCTGGGGCCGTCCGTTGTCAGCACGGGCAACTCTTCATCGCCAACGTCCGCAATGGAGTGCAGAAAGTGGCCTTACCAACCGATCGAGCGACCTCGCTTGCCTACGACCAACGGGCACGTCAGGCCGCCCACCTCGCCCACGCCCTGCAGTCTAATACGCTTGCGCTGAATAAAGACCTTCCTGCTCCCCAACCCGTGCCCGCCCAATTAGGGCAGCCTTCCACCATCCAGCACGTGGTTTATATTATTAAAGAAAATCGCACCTTTGACCAAGTGTTAGGCGATTTAGACCGCGGTAACTGCGACCCAAAACTCTGCAATTTTCCGCGCAAAATCACTCCCAACCACCACGCCCTCACCGAACGCTTTCCCCTCCTCGACAACTATTACTGCAATGGCGTGAACTCCTCTGATGGCCACGCTTGGGGCACCCAAGGAATCGTCACCCCTTACCGCGAAAAAGACCGAGTGGGTTTCCGCTGTGGCTATGACTTCGGCATCGATGCCCTTTTCTACGCGGGCTGCGGGTTCTTATGGGATCACGCCCTTCTAAACGGCAAGTCCTTCCGCAATTATGGCGAAATGGAATACACGGTGAAACTGAAGGGCAAAACGTACCACGATTTCTTCGTCGATCGAGAAACCAAAGCTGGCAAAACGGCTTACGCGGTTTCGTATCAAGTTTCCACCCTCACCCGCTACAGCTGCCTAAATTATCCCGGCTGGCAAATGTCGATTCCCGACCAAACCCGCGCCGATGTCTTTCTTAAAGAACTAGCTGATTTCGAAACGAAGAAATTCTTCCCCGAACTCACCATCATTTACTTACCCAACGACCACACGGCCGCCGAACTCACCGCCAACTCTTACCTCGCCGATAACGACCTAGCTCTCGGGCGCGTGATTGAAGGTTTATCACACAGCCGTTTCTGGCCCCACATGGCGATTTTTGTCAACGAGGATGACCCCCAAGCAGGTCATGATCACGTCGACGGCCACCGCTCCTTCTGCTTCGTCGCTAGCCCGTACGCCAAGAAGGGAGCCATTGTTAGTAAATTCTACAATCAAACCTCCGTACTCCACACCATGTGTCGCATCTTGGGCGTTCCCCCGATGAATCAAATCGTCGCCGCCTCGCCCACGATGGAAGACTGTTTCTGCCCTACACCTGACCTAAGCCCCTACACCTGCTTAATCCCAGACCAGAAACTGAATGAACCCCGGCCCCCCGCTCCCAAAAAGACCAGTTTCTGGCCTCCCTGGCCCACAAGCGAAGAGCGTCTTGAAGCCCGTTTCCACGAACTAGATTTCTCCCTGCCCGACCTCATCCATGAAGACACGCTCAACCGTGCCATCTGGGCTCAGACCCGCCCTCAAGACCCCTACCCGAGTGAATGGGCGGGGGCGCACGGTCGTGGCTTGGCCCGCTTAGGACTCAAGCTCGACCCCTCGGCCAAGGATGATGATGACGACGATGACGAGTAAGGCCGCTTAACCCACGCGGTCCAACCCACGCATCGAGCCGGTCGACGACGCAAACTTGTCGGCATCAATCCCCATACGCTGCAACATCGAGACAAACAAGTTGGGCAAGGGATAGTTGTGCTGCGTATCAAAGACGAGGTGCTGACCATGACGGAAACCGCCACCCGCAAAAATGGTCGGCAAGTTCGTCGTGACGTGCGTATTGGCATTACCTAGGTTGCTGCCGTAAAGAATCATCGTGCGCTCCAAGAGCGTGTCGCCGTCTTCTTTCACCGCTTTGAGGTCGGCAAAGAGTTTGGCCAGCAGCTTCATGTGCATTTCATCAATCGACTTCAGTTGTTCCAACTTTTGTGCCGACTTCCCGTGGTGCGAAAGGCTGTGGTAACCATCCGTCGTGGTATGCACATGATCTAAATCTAAAGCCGGAGAATTAACGCTATCCAACATCAGCGTCACACAACGCGATGAGTCGGTCTCGAAACATAACTTGGCCATCTCATACATCAGCCGCACCTTATCCATGTATTCTTTGGGCGACGTGATATCGGTAGGCATCGGCACCGGTGCAGTGGGACGTGGCTTCTGCTCCCATTCCTTAGCCATTTGCATCTGTTGCTCCAACTCCCGCACACTCGTAAAGTATTGATCTAACCGATCGCGATCCTGAGCCCCGACAGAACGGCTCAGTTCTTTCGCCTGCCCGCCCACGGCGTCTAAAATACTCCGTCCTAAGTTCAGTTGACGTTCCGTCTCGGCCATTTCCTTGGCCGTTCCACCCATGAACATGCGACGGAACACCGCTGAAGGCTTTTCTTCCGTAGGAATCATGACGCCAGAAGCCGTCCAAGATAAACTCCGGGAACCGCGGGCAACGTTCACGCCTAAGGTCATCGAAGAAAACCGGGTCTGGTGCCCAATCCGCTCGGCCATGTACTGATCCAAAGAAATGGTATTACGAAAACCACCGCTACTGGGGTGTGGCGCGGCCGTTAGGAAGCAATTATCCGCAGGGTGACCCCCATCCACGTCGGGGTGCGAAACGCCCGAAAAGACGGTAAAATCTTCCCGATGCTCCTGCAGGTGCTTTAAATAAACGGACGCTTCATAATCCCGACCCGCACCTTTGGGAAAAAAGTATTCGGGGACTAAACCTAAATTATTACAGATCCCGAACATGCGACGCGGCTTACCCGCCGCCACCGCATCGGACGACTTAGCCGCAAAAGCAGGCGTCATCGCCTCTAGCAAGGGGAGCGACAACAGCACGCCCGCTCCGGCCATAAAACGCCGACGCGACAAGGCACGCTGCAAGGCCACATAGGGGGCCGGACGGGAGAGAGGTGCGGGGTGGCTCATAGTTATATTATTTATTCAGAAAGAGGTCACTGGCAACCAAACCGCGCACTAAATCACGGACTCCGTAATGATGGGCGGCGGCTTGATCGAGAATCGCTTCTACTTTGGCGCGATCAGTAAAACCAATCGGAGAACCAGTAGCAAAAACGGTAAATTGACTTACCAAATTGCGGGCGAGTTGGCGCTCATCCGCACTGGCGTGCTTCTTAAAGTCGACAATGTTAGCAAATTTCTGGCCATCAAAGACGCCATCAGCTTCTACTGGCAAGGCCCAGTGGAATTTAAGCTTTTGACCACTTTTAGCGATACCTACCTCAGGAGTTTTACCATCGATGGCCCGGTACGCTTTGCGGAAGCCGCCCATGACATCAAAGTTCTCTAACGCAAAACCTGGTGGGTCGATCTTGGCGTGACAAGCGGCACAAGATTCCTGCTTACGGTGGCTTTCTAATTGCTGGCGAATCGTCGTCGCTCCCCGAATGTCAGGCTCAATGGCCGGGACACTGGGCGGTGGAGCGGGAGGCTTCCGTCCAAAAATTCGTTCCATCATCCACGCACCGCGCACCACGGGAGAAGTCGTCGTGCCATTGGCGGTCACCTTAAGCACACTGGCTTGGGTCAAGAAACCGCCCCGCACACTCCCCGCTGGCAACTTCACTTTGCGCAACTGAACACCCTCAACGTGGGGCAATTCATACAAAGCCCCCAAGCGTTCGTTCACAAAAACAAAATCCGAATCCACGACCGTCCGCGCCGGCAGATTCTTCGCTAATAATTCATTGAAGTATAAACGCGTTTCATCGACCGCCGACTCCATGACGTGGTCATCCAAATAATAATCAGCGTAAAGGTTTTCGTCAGGGTTAGTAACCCCGACTTTACGCAATTCTAACCAGTAATCTAAAAAGGCATTCACGAAACGCTGCGAACGCGCGTCATTTAAGAGGCGATCCACCTGCCCTTGCAAAACTGCGGGGTCATGGAGTTTCTTTTGGGCTGCTAATTGCCTGAGTTCGGCATCAGGAGGCGAATTCCACAAGAAGAACGCCAAGCGCTCCGCTAAAGCGTAATCTTCTAAACGCCCCGGACGTTCTTCTAAATAAAGAAAGCCCGGAGAGCAGAGTACGCCCGCATAACCTGCCATCATCGCTTCCGCAAATGAACTGCCCGTCTTCAAGGCGCCTTGAATCACGGGCAGAAAACGTTGGGTCTCCTCGGCCGTGACTGGGCGACGATAAGCCGACTCCATGAAACGTTTGAGCAAACGTTCACTGTCTTGGGCGGCATCTTTGGTCACGACCTCCGCCTTTAACCCATCCCCTTCCACCTTACGGACAGGCAACTGATCAAACATCGCTTGATAACCAAGCGTCGGCCATGGTCCGGTCACTGGCTCCACTTCAATCCACCGCATGACTAAGCCAGGCTGACCATCCTTTTCGGCCAAGGGGTTTTGCCACCGCCCAGCACCTGGACGTGAACGGAAAAAGCGCACCGCATCCACCCGAATAGTCTCACCTTGCTTTAAATCCACTTCCAACTCCGCCACCGTGACATCGGGGTTCATATCCACATTACCAATGCGTCGTAAAATACGCGGACGAGTCTCGGCATAAACGGTCAAGGGCTCTGCACGGCGCCCCTTGGTGACGTTATCTAAATTTGGAATATACCACTTTTTAGGATCGGTATTAGGACCAACCCAGACCGAGTGACCACAAAGTTTAATCCGATAGCGTCCGGAAATAGGGGCGCTGAATTGGGTAAAGGCTGGTTCAATCGGTTCGTAAGCACTAGCGACCACACCCACGCCTTCTAATTCACGCAACTTAGGATCTGATTTCCCCACGGTCATCGGAGCTTTAGCAGCTCGGACTTCGGGCTGAGGTGCAAAACCTAAAGTCGGAAAGGTTGCCCGTTCGGGAGCTTGGTTAAACTCCGAGAACTTCATGTGATTGGCGTAACTTGGCTGATCACGGGCGTAGAAGCGACGCTTCACGAAAGGATTGGGTGCAGCCGAAGCTTCCAAGACCGCCTTCATAGCATCCGTCGAAGCGGTGATATAACGCGAGAGTTGCACATGCGAAACATCCAACGCTTCACCCGATTTATTAAACCGATAAGCCTCGGTGTCTTCGGGCAAAGCTTCTTTCACTTCAATCCAAGAGGTCTGTAAAATATCCCGGAGCGCATTCTCATACTCATAGCGATTCAAACGGCGTTTAACTGCCCGACCGACTTCGTGAATCCGTTGCTCGTCAGCGGCCGTTAATTTAGTCGATAATTCGCCTAGGTAAGTTTGCAGTGCCGCAGCGTCTGGACGGGCCTTTTTCTTCGGCGGCATTTCGCCATGATTAATTTCGTCAAAGACCTTCACCCACTTGGCAAAATTCTGTGGGTTGCTGAGATCTGACGATAACGAAGTCAGGTCCAACCCACCCTTTTTAGTCTCGGCATCATGACACTCCACACAGTGCTTATCTAAGAACGGCGGGACGGCCGCCAAAGTTTGGCCAGCTACAAGGCAAAGAGTAAAAATGGCTAACCGATAAAGCATTGGGGATTTAGACAAAAAATGACCCTAAAAGTTGCCTAACAAATCCTGCAACCTCGAAGGGGGCTTTTCTTTAGGTAAACGCTCCGATTTCAAAGCCTTTGACCCATTTTTAACCAGTCCCCAGCCCTGCCTGATGCTTTCCGTGATTCGCTCGGCGGCCTTAATGGGCATTGAGGCCGTCCCGATTGAGGTCGAGGTGAACACGGGAGAATACGGCGACCGGGAGTTATGCATCGTGGGCTTACCCGACACGGCAGTGAAAGAATCGGAAGAGCGGGTGCAATCGGCACTGCTCAACAGTGGCCTGCGTTTACCCGAAACCCGTACAGTGGTAAACCTAGCGCCCGGTGACTTACGTAAAGAGGGAGCCATTTACGACCTGCCCATCGCTCTCGGGGTCGCTGCCTCCCTCAACCAACTCAGCCCCAAACTCCTCAAAGATTACCTCATCGCGGGTGAGTTGGGATTAAGCGGGCAAACTCGCCCACTACGAGGAGCCATCTCGATTGGCTTGCTGGCACGCAAATTGGGACTCAAAGGCGTCATCTTACCTCGCACCTCAGCCGAAGAGGCAGCTTTGATCGACGGGATTGAAGTCATTGCCGTTGATTCGCTGGACGGTGCACGTCGGTTCTTACTTGGAACAGCACCCGAAGCCCGCTTGGCGACCAACCGAATCCGTCAATCCAACCCGCTAAACCCTTTGGCGGATTTCTCGGAGATTAAAGGTCAACACCAAGTGCGTCGGGCCGTCGAAGTCGCCGCGGCTGGAGGTCATAATCTTATTATGATTGGGCCACCCGGGGCGGGCAAATCGCTCATCGCCAAAAGCATCCCGGGCATTCTGCCTACCCCAACGCCCGAAGAATACCTTGAAATTCTGACAGTGCATTCTGCTGCGGGACAAAACCTCCAACTGGTCCGCGACGCTTGGCAACGACCCTTCCGATCACCCCACCACACCATCAGTGACGTGGGCTTGATTGGGGGTGGCACGATGCCAGGTCCGGGTGAAGTATCCCTCGCTCACGGCGGCGTGCTCTTTCTCGATGAACTCCCCGAATTTCGCCGCGCGGCTTTAGAAGTTTTACGGCAGCCACTCGAAGACGGCCAAGTGACGATTTCCCGCTCGCTGGCCAAAGTCACACTCCCGGCACGCTTGATGCTGGTAGCGGCTATGAACCCTTGCCCCTGCGGACACTTAGGTGACCCGCGTCGTGCTTGTCGGTGTTCACCACAACAAGTGGCCCGTTATCGGGCGAAAATTTCCGGCCCCTTACTCGATCGCATTGACCTGCAAATCGAAGCCCCCGCCCTCTCCGTCGCCGAACTCCGCCACGGCAAAAATGGCGAAAGCTCCGCCACCCTTCGCCAACGCATCAGTGCCGCCCGCCAACGCCAAGCCCAACGCCTACACGGGACAACCTTGTATTGTAACGCCCAACTGAGCGGGGCCACCTTGCGAGCGAGTTGTCAACTGACCACCGCCCAGGGAGATTTATTGCAAGAAGCCATCGAAAGGTTGGCCCTCTCCGCCCGAGCTTATGACCGAATTTTAAGGGTAGCTCGCACGATTGCCGACCTTGCGGAGAGCGAACCCCTTGAAACCACTCATTTACTCGAAGCCATCCACTACCGCTCGCTGGACCGGTTCTAAAAACGCTCGCCTTATTGAAGAATGGTAGTTGATTTTGCTGCATGTCCCCCGTCCTCCGTCGCCTCGGTGTGAGCACGATGCTCACGTTTTTGACTGCACTCTGCTTAGTCGCCGATCCCATCAAAGTCCTCATTGTCGATGGTCGCAATAACCACGATTGGGTACGGACCACGGAATCCTGCAAAGCCACCCTTGAAGCGACTGGCGCTTTCAAAGTCGATGTCTCGACCGCTCCCGCTGGTTTTACCAAAGCTCAACCTCATAAGCCCAAGCCTAATGATGAAGAAGGCAAAAAGGCCTACGACGAAGCAATGAAGGTCTGGCGCCAAGAAGAAGCGGCTTTCAACAAAGAGCACGCAGCTGACTGGCAAAACTGGGTCCCTAAATTCGCCAACTACCAAGTGGTGATTAACAATTACAACGGCCAAGAGTGGAGCGAACCGATGAAAGAAGCTTTCACCGAATACGTCCTCAAAGGTGGTGGCGTTGTCAATGTTCACGCCGCGAATAACTCATTTGCGAATTGGGATGATTTCAACGAGATGATTTGCATCGGCTGGCGCGGTGCGACCTTCCAAGATCGCGTGGCCGTAGATGACGCCACGGGCAAAGCAATCGTAGTTTCGGCGGATGACGAAAAGATTAAAACCAAGGGCTTCGGCTCGGGTCACGGAGCGCGTCACCCCTTCCTGATTAAAACCCGGGACAACTCCCACCCCATCTTGAAAGACCTGCCCACAGAATGGTTACACGCTTCCGATGAGCTCTATCACCGCATGCGTGGTAGCGCGAATCACATTGATGTGATTGCCAGCGCTTTCTCCGAAGAAAAATTTGGGGGCACGGACATGCACGAGCCCATGATTTGGTGGGCTAATTTTGGCGAAGGTCGGGTAGTTACGACTTCCATGGGACACCTCTGGGCTGGCGATAAAGAATTCATCGCCCTCCACTGCGTTGGTTTCCAAACGATTTTAGCGCGTAGTGCCGAATGGGCCGCCACGGGCAAGGTGACGATTCCAGTACCTGCGGAATTCCCGACCAAGGATAAAGAAAGTATCGTCGAGCCCAGCAAAGTAACCTGGAAACGCTAAAGTTTCCGGTTGCGGTTCGGGGTAGTTCTTGAGTTGAGGAAGGCTTTCCTCAATCTCGGGCTATGCCTTGGTTACCCCTGCTTTGCCTTTTCTCGGCGTCGGTTAGCCCTACCTCCAAAATCATCCCTCAGCCCCAAGAAATCAACTTGGAGAGCACCACGGTCTCCGTCGCCTCGTTTCAAGAAAATGTCCTGCTTGATCGCTGTGGAGCGGATCGACGGGTGGTGTACGCCACACACCTGCTCCGCGAAAAACTCCAACAAAGAGGTGCGCAAGAAAATCTCCACGGTCTACCCATCACCTACCAACTTACCCCACACTCAGGTCAAAAAGTTGCTAGCCCATCTAAGGATCAAGACGAGTCTTACAGTCTGACGATTACGCCCAAGGAAATCGTGATTAGTGCTCCCGAGCCACTTGGTTTGCTCTGGGGCACTCAGACCTTTTTGCAGTTGGTTGAGAATGCGAATGACCACTTAGAAATCCCTTGTGGTACTCTACGGGATTGGCCGGCATTTCCAGTGCGAGGATTGATGCATGACGTAGGGCGCAACTTCCAATCCATCGAATGGCTGCAAACGCAACTCGAGGTCATGTCGCGTTATAAACTCAACACGTTCCACTGGCACCTGACCGACTTTCCTGCTTGGCGCGTCGAAAGCCTCGAACACCCCCAACTAAATGACCCCAAAGGCCGCACCCGCAGCCCGCATCAACAATACAGCCAAAAGGAAATTCGTGACTTCGTAAACTTTGCCTACGCACGAGGCATCACGGTGATTCCCGAAATGGACTGCCCTGGGCACAGTCGTTATTTTACTAAGAGTTTAGGCTTCGATATGCAAACGCCCCAAGGGCTAAGCCTACTTAAAGCCGAAATCCCTGTTTGGGCCGAGTTGTTCCCCGGCCCCTATTTCCATTTAGGCTCAGATGAGGTCGCGATTAAAATGCCGAACTTCATACCCGACCTACTCCAAGCCACCCGCGAAGCCCACCGCCAACCGATGGTCTGGCAACCCGGGGCTAAAATCACTGACCGTGATGTCATTCTACAACTCTGGGCTTCGGCCGCCATTCCAACTTCTGGACAACGCTACATCGACTCACGCTGGCTCTACACCAACCACATGGATCCACTCGAAGCGCCTTGCTTAGCTTCCCTGCAAGTTTGCGGTAAACCCGCTTCAGATGGACTAGGACTCGGCGCTATTCTTTGCCACTGGCCAGACCGTCGACTGGGTCAGGAAAAAGATGTCGTTACGGTGAATGGCCTCCTGCCCCAACTCGTTGGCTTTAGCGAAGGAGTTTGGCATGGTACTGCTAATTCCGATCGACGCTACTTAGTGCAATGTCCCGCCCCTGATAGCTCCCAGCGCCCTTCTTTTGAAAACCTTGAAGGTCGGATGGCTTGGCATCGTGATCACTACTTCCAAACTTTACCCTTCCCTTTCATTGCCTCCAGTCAGTTGCATTGGAAGGTTCAACTCACCGCGCCAGACGTCACCACGCCACCGGATTTTGCGCACGCCAGCGACGCCTGGGGCGGCTTGGTTTACCTAAACCACTTCTGGGGCTCGAGTGATGCCAAACGCAACATCCCAGGCTGGTTACCCCCTCAACACGAAAATACTACCGCATGGGCTACGACCACCTTCACGTCCCCGATTGAACAAGATGTTCACCTGATTATCGGCTTCAACACGGTCTCTTCGAGTGAAAGCAAACGCGGCATCGATGCACCCGTACCTGGCACGTGGAGCACCTTAGGACACGACGTTTGGGTTAATGGACAAAGGCTTAACCCACCCGCATGGCAATGCACTCGCGCAACGGAGCCGCTGAGCGAATCGCCCATGACCGACGAAAACTGGTCGATGCGCCCGCCGCCCATCATCCACCTGCACGCTGGCGAAAATAAGATTCTTTTAAAAGTACCCTACCAACCGAAACTCCCCGCGAGTTGGAAATGGTGCTTCACCTGTGCACCAGCTCGTTGGGACGGCGTCAACTTCCACGAGGTCGCCAACTTAACCTTCCCGTAAACCATGTTCCGCCTACTCCGTTGGTTAGCCTTAGGGACGACCTGTAGCGTCCTTGCCGGCGAGGTGATAGAAATAACCACGCGCGATTATACCCGTCGCCTCGAAGCCCAAAATGGCACGTGGACCACGACACAATTGAGCGACCGGCAACGACACCAAACGGTCAGCCTTACCAGCGAGGAATTTGGCGTTCGCTTACAAGACGGCACTTTGCTCACGGCCTTGGACTATCAAGCCAGCACGCCACTCCAGACTGCACAGCAATACGAAATACACTACACGCGACGCCCCCAAAAAACTTATCCAACCGAAGCCCCGTTGGAAGTGGTCGTTCACTTTATCCTAAAATCCGCCCCCAACGCTCCCTCGGCAACTTACACTCAAAAATATCTTAGCCTCACCCTGCCAGGACCCGTTCTTTTAGCCTCTTTAGAAGTCGAACGCTTCTCCACCGCAGCCCCTGAAACTCGCGGCGGGCGCGGCGAACCCATCGTACTGAACCAGTCATGGATGTTCGCACCCGAAAATCCGACGATGTTAACCCGCCACACCGACGGCAATCAACCCGCCGCCTACAGTCACCATTTTGAAAAAGTTGGTAACCACAGTTTCGTCGATTTCCAAGGTGGCGACCTTGATCCTCACCCTACCCCAGGCTTAGTTCGCTGCTTTCATTTCCCGGCACAGGCCCAAACCATAAATAATGCATGGCACCTTGAAAGCCAACACGTGGACTTGCTACTCACGCCCCCGAACCAAACTCCTGAAACCTACCTAATTGATACCTTCCGACCCACCCCGCGAACTTTCACGCACTACAATAATTGGTTTGATAGCAATGGGAAGGACTTGCGCGGCGACAAATTCCCCAGCCTGCACCAGGCCTTCTTGCAAGCCCTCGGCTCTAGCAATATTAAACTCGATGCCATGGTGCCGGACAACGGCTGGCAAAATCGCCAATCTGTCTGGCAACCTTCCGCCAATTTCTTCCCGGGCGGCATGACCGACCTCGCCCAACTCGGCCACAAGCTCCATGATCAAGGTAGCTCCCTCGGACTCTGGCTGGCCCTTGACGGCACGACTAACGATATCGGCTGGGGCGTAAAACAAGGTTACACCGCAGCCCAGGCCAACCCCTACTTCCGACGTTATTTCGCCCACTATTCCTTGGCGGATCCGCGTTATAATGCGGAGCTAACGCAGCAACTCGGACGGCTTGTCGCTGAAGCACAGGTTTCATATTTTAAATTTGATTTCAATCACCTCTCGCACGTGGTCCCGACGGACCGACACGGACATGAAGCCGAAATGGACGGCTTTATTCGGGCGACGCACTATGCCCATGAACAGGGCGTATTCATTAATGCTACCAACTGGACATGGCATGCCCCAGCGTGGCTAAATTACGCTAACAGCGTGTGGCTCTTAGCGGGGGATGATGGATTTAATGCCAATTGGCCTGAACTATCCGGGCGCGCCCAAGCCACCACGGATCGCGATGTTTTTTTTTGGAGAATGTGGGGACAGCCGGAAGACCGTCCCTGGTTTCCCATTTCGTCCATCATGACCCACGGGATCATCCGCAATCCCCGGGGCCAAATGTCCTTTGCGACCGATACGCTCCGAGATTGGTCCGACCACGTACTCATGCACTATGGACGTGGAACCCTGCTACGTGAGTGGTACCTAACACCCCATGCGATGCTGCCCCAAGAATGGCAGGCCCTCATCGCCGTTCACCAATGGACTGAGAGTCGCCGCCAGTCACTGAATCATACTTGTTTCGTGGGCGGACGACCAGACGAAGGCGAAGCCTACGGCTACATGGGCTGGTCACGCGATGGTACCAGCGGGACGTTGGTTGCCCGCAATCCGTCGCCTCAATCCCAGCAACTCATCATCCCCCTCACGGCAGCCACACAATTCCTCGGTCATGCCCAACAACCTTGGCAGGCACACCAAGTTTATCCCGAAAATCAAACCTACAGCCTCGAAGTAAACTCCGAACAGGCACTGAAAATCACCCTTCCTGGCTATGAAACCATCGCACTGGAAATTTCACCGGGCACGCCACACATCGAGATCAAGCACGACGTTCGACCCCACGTTATCGTAACTGCCCATCCCCAACCCAGCGTAACCGACTTCACTTTGACCCCCAAGGTCAATGGACGGCGCGAATTGTTGGTCATGGGCTATCCGGATTTACCTAATGTAAAACTCAACGGTCAAACCCTCCAAGCAACCCGACAGGCTAAAGGAAAAATTAATCAGTTCCCTAGTTATGCCAAAGATGGCATGCCCAGTAAAAAAGCCCAGGCTTGGTCGATGTCAGGTTACGACCTGAGCACCCAAAGCACTTCTCAATTTCAAATAGAACTCAGCGGGGTCGACAACGCCACGCGGGCTGAGGCGTGGATCATCACGGAGAACCTCACGGGCGAACCTGAAAAAGCGAGTACCCAGTCGCCTCTCACCTTCCCCGGCGTCCATCGTCAAAGCACCTGCCTCGTTTCTGAACTCAACCTAAAAGCTATTGTCGCCCCTAAAATCCCGCTGACCTCTGATGATTTAAAACACGTTCAACGTGCTGAATTAAAAATCGAAGTCTTCGGGATTAACGCCGGCTACGGCGAAAAACTTCTTTATTTAAATCATGAAAAAATCGGCGTCCTGCCCACCGGAGGTGATCAATGGAAAACCTTCCAAGTTCAACTGACGGCGCCGCAAATCTCTCAATTACAACTGCACAACCTCGTGGAGATCCAAGCGCCCGACAACGAAGACAAATTCAAGGTCGGCAAAGTTAGCCTTAAGCTTACGCTCCAAGACGGCCGAGTTTCCCAAAGCCAAGACCCGTCCGTTTTCACCAGCCACCTCGATTGGACTTATTTTGAAGGCAAAGTCTTTCAAGTCGAGGCCGACAAGAAACGTCGTATCAGCCCCACCCTCTCCCTTGATTTCTAAGCTAAGGCAAGATCGCTAACTGGGCGATAACTTGATTACAGATTTCAGCGACCGAAGGCGTGATGTCGATAGTCAGGCAAAGCTCTTCTGGACGCTGCGGGGCTTCTAAAATCTGCAACTGACTCGCCAGCAGAGACGGTGGCATAAAATGCCCCTGCCGCGACTGCATCCGTTGGGCCAGCAACTCTGGCGTACCGGTGAGGTGGACAAAAACCATCTGGTCATCCCCGCGACGCAAAAGGTTTCGATAAGATTTCTTCAGTGCCGAGCAAGTAACCGACAACGACTTTCCATCCGCTTTCCCGTGGGCAATGCGAGCCGCCAAGGCTTCAAGCCATTGCTGACGATCAGCGTCCGTCAAAGGCTGCCCTGCAGTCATCTTGGCAATGTTAGCCGGCGGATGAAACGTGTCCGCCTCGACCAATTGGCTTCCCGTGCGAGCGGCATACAGTTCCGCGACCGAACTCTTACCACACCCGCACACCCCCATAAAAACTACCGTACTGGGCTTCATGATTACAGGTTGATAGTACGACCTTCGCGAAAAGATTGATCGGCGGCGGCTACAATGCGCATCGAATTAACGGCATCGTCCAAGTGCGAAGTTAAATCCAAATTCTCCCGAATGGCTTTCTCAAAGTAAACCTGCTCGCGCTCGCATAACCCATCGTGACCGGGATCGGCTAAAGTAGGCACCATTTCATCTTTGCGAACAAAGCGTCCATCAGGACCGAGTTGACCATGGTGCACCTTGAGAGCCTGCGCTCCCGTGTGTCCATCCACCTCGGCAGAATTACCGGACTCTGCGCCCTTCCCCGCCACAATGGTTACCGAACCCTTAGGCCCTACCACGTCTTTCACAAAGAAAGCCTCCTCCGACATCATGGGACCCCAACCGGCCTCATACCATCCCACGGAGCCATCTGCAAATGTCACTTGGAGTTGTCCGTAATTTACCATCCCTGCAGGCAATTCCTCCGAAAGTCGCGCCCCAATACCCGAAACGCGAATCGGGCGACTATTCGTCATCTGGCACATCACATCTACGTAATGCACGCCACAGTCTACAATCGGACTGCAAGTCTGCATCAAGGCCCGGTGAGTCTTCCAAGCGTCACCAGAACTTTGCTGATTAAGGTTCATGCGCATCACCAAGGGTTTACCCAATTGACGTGCGGTCTCGATAAACTGCGTCCAGGCTGGGTGATGTCGGAGAATATAACCGATCACCACTTTGCGTTGAGAAGCTTTGGCACGGGCAACGATGGTTTCAGCCTCGGCCACGGTGGCGGCTAAGGGTTTTTCAACGAAGACGTGGCAGCCGGCATCTAGGGCGGCGATAGCATACTCAGCATGGGTGTCTGGGTAACTCGAAATAGAAACCGCATCTGGCTGGGTTGCCTTGAGGGCTTCGTGGTAATCGCTGAACTCCGCATAGCCACCCCCCAGCTCCTGATTAAGTTTGGCTCGAGAGGCCGCGGAACGGGTTACCAACCCGACAATCTCAAAGCCCTTTAGGCGATGATAAGCCAAGGCATGGGAGCGCCCCATGTGACCAGCACCGACACACAATACGCGAATAGGCTTGGTACTCATCGTGAGGACAGACGGGTATTATCTCGGTAGACAACGGCAAAGAAAATCATCAGCAGGAAAGCGAAAGCCGAGGGGTAAGCCCAGAATTCCGAACGGAAGACCGGAGCGGCCGGATTAGTACGGTCGATAAACCGGGTATCCAACATCGGAGCCACCATATTCCCCATCCACAAACCGAGGCCCAACGTAACCCAAGCCAAGGCCGATTGTGCTAAGTTACGCAACCCAGCAGGTGCCCGGCGATCGGCATACTGCATCCCCGTTACAAAGAAGAAATCATAGCAGGCACCATGGAGCAAGATACCGACCATCAACAAGGATTCATCAGTCCCCGCGATCGCAAAGAGAGCGTAACGCAACGCCCAACAAGCCATCCCCACCAACAAGGCGTGCTTAGCCGAGAGGAAGTAAAACGCAAAAGGCAGCAACAGCAAGAATACCACTTCGGACACCTGTCCTAAGGTCATCATGGCTTCAGGATGCGCAATCCCCCTCGTGGCTAAGAACTGATTCGCATAAGAAAAATACAAGGCGAGCGGGATACAGAACATGAAAGAGAAAACCAGGAACAGCTGGAATTGTTTATCGGCCAACAAGTCCCAGACACTACCCCCAGCCTGTTCAGCCGCGGCTTCAGGAGACGTGCTCGACTTGAAACCAAGGGCTAGTAACCCCGCGACCACCAGTGCCACCGCCCCGATTTGGAAAATCTTGGCGGAGGTGGCAACTTCGAGTCCGCCCAAAAGATGGTTACCAACATAAGCCACCACAAAGCCGGAAGCAATCCAACCCAAGGTGCCCGAAACCCGGAACCAAGGGAAAAACTGAGAGCGCTCGGCCAGGGCCTTCAACACCATCGCATTCAACAAGGGCAAGGCAGCGAAATAACACAAAGCATGAAGGAATAAGAGCGTCGAAAAACCAAACGTGGTCGTCGCCGTCGGCACCCACCATAACAACGCACCACCCACTAAACCTAAGATACAAAATAAATAGCGGGGCGAAATGGCACGATCCGCCAACCAACCCGCCACCAGGGGCGAAACCATTGCCGCCAAAGGTCCAGCTCCATAAGCAAAACCCGTGACGGAGGGGTCACCGGGAAAATGCACCGACAGGTAACGTCCCATCGGCACAAAATAACTCCCCCAGGCAAACAAGGTTAGGAACATGACTACCGCCGATAAAACGTAAGCCGGGATTTTTGAGGTCATAAAAGCAGGTAACTTGAAGCATCACCAATCAGGGTGATGCTTCAAGCCGGGAGATGACTTTATTCGACCGTTTACCTCGGTAAAGGTTGCGCAAAACCCTTGGCACGTTCGGCCTCTAAAATCGTCCGCAACTTTTGAGCCACCTCAGGATTTTCCGCGATGACGTTATGCTTCTCCCCTGCGTCCTTAGATAAATCATACAACTGTTCCATCTGACCATCGATAACCTCACGCTCGCGCTCGGGTTCCTCCAATTCACCTGCCCGCCAAGCTTTCTGCCCTTTCTTCGAAGCCACCGGAATGTACTTCCATTCACCTTGGCGAATCGCAATTTGGTTTTGGCCCTGCTCAATCACATAATCACGTTGCGACTTTGCCCCGCGGAAGACTTGGGAGTTTTCGAGTCCATCGAGTTTTAGGAAATCACTCGGATCTCCGCCCGCTAACTTTGTAAAAGAAGCGGCGAAATCAATTTGGCTCAGGACTTCCGTGGACACCACTCCAGCAGGGGTATGCCCGGGCCAGCGGGCAATCATGGAGACCCGCGTACCGCCTTCGTAAATGCTATACTTGCCGCCGCGATAAGGCCCTGCTGGCAAGTGCCCGGCCTTACGATTCAAAGCCAAGGCTTGGTCGCGATAACCGTCATCGAGCACGGGCCCATTGTCGGAAGATAAAATCACGAGCGTGTTTTCCGTGAGGCCATGCTTAGCTAATTCGGCTAAAATCTTATCGACGTGATCATCAAAGGCCACGACCGCATCTCCACGGGGACCCAGCGGGGTTTTACCACGGTGAATCGGATTAGGGACGCGCGGAACGTGATTTTCGTGTGCGGCATAATACAAGAAGAAGGGCTCGTCTTTATGCTTGGCGATAAACGCACAGGCTTTGTCGGTAAAAGTCTCGCCCAAAGTCTCATCGTTCCAAATCGCCGACTTACCACCGCGCATCCAGCCAATCCGACCCACGCCATTAACCAAGGCCATGTTGTGGCCCATGGACCAATCCATCTTCAACTTCGCGCGTTCTTCGGGAGATTTTAAATCTGGATCATGCGGAAACGGTTTTACGTAACTGACTTCAATGGGGTCCTTGGGATCAAGGTTTACCACGTTGCCATCCTCGACAAAAACACACGGCACCCGATCGCCCGTGGCGGCCATGATAAAAGAATACGTGAAGCCGACTTCGTTCGGACAGGGATTAATACGTTGGTTCCAATTCACCTCGCGACTTCCCAACCCCAGGTGCCACTTACCCACCACGCCCGTAGCATAACCCAATTTAGCCAAGCTCGCTGGCAACGTCGGCCGGCCGGGCTTAATAATCATCGTCGCATCGCCGGGCAGAATGCCCGTGCCTTGACGACGCCAGGCATACTCGCCCGTGAGCAACGAATAACGCGAGGGCGTGCAAGTCGCCGAGGTGCAATAGCCGGAGGTGAAGCGGGTGCCTTGAGCCGCCAAGCGATCGACCGCTGGGGTAGGAATCACTTTCGCACCGTAACAACCAAAATCACCCCACCCAATATCATCGGCTAATAATAACACGATATTCGGCGGACGCTGTGCCGGTTCAGCAGCCCCAACGGCACCCCCAGCGAGCATCATTAATAAGCAAAATAAACGCATCTGATTTTCTTAAGTTAAAGCCCCTTAAATCCAAGCCAACAATCCAGACATGGCTTGCCAAACAAGGGGAAACCTTGAATGACTGAGCCCCATGCGCTTTGCCAAATACCACGCTCTGGGAAATGATTACCTCGTCCTCGAGCCCCAAGATTGCCCACAGCTTTTTGACGTCCAAGCCATCCGTAAAGTCTGCCACCGCCACTACGGCTTAGGCTCCGATGGTATTTTATACGGTCCCCTGCCCCGCCAAGATGGCAGTTTCGGTCTGCGCATTCTGAACCCCGATGGCTCGGAAGCTGAAAAGTCGGGCAATGGCATCCGGATTTTCTGCCGTCACTTACTCGAAACCAAACGCGTCCAAGAGGGCCAAGAATTTAAAGTCCACACTCCCGGCGGGATTGTAAAATGCACCGTTTTTGACGGCGGTTCGCGCATTCGTGTCGAAATGGGCAAGGTCTCTTTCCGTGCTCCAGAAATTCCCCACGTTGGTCCCGACCGCGAAGTCCTGGGCGAATCCATCACCGTCGCCGGCAAAACCTTCAAGTACTGGTCGGCCACCGTGGGCAACCCCCACTGCGTCATCCTCGTCGACGACCTCTCGCCTGACTTAGCTAAGACCTACGGACCTCATTTAGAAGTCCACCCAAACTTCCCGAACCGCACCAACGTGCAGTTCATGAAAGTCCTCGATCGCCAAAACGTCCAAATCGAAATCTGGGAACGCGGCGCCGGGTACACCTTGGCCTCGGGGTCTTCGTCCTCAGCTTCTGCAGCCGTAGCTCGTAAAATCGGCCTCGTTGAGGCTGATTTGACCGTTAATATGCCCGGCGGAAAGATTGTGATTGGCATTGGGGCGGATTATTCCATTGTGATGACAGGTCCGACCACCCCAGTGGGCGTCTTCGAGATGCATGCTGGAGTCCCGGTCCAAGACATCACCTTGTAGGTGTTAGTCTTCTCCCTGTTCCTGTTTTAACCTTGGTGGGCCTTTTTAGGCTACACCCTTCTCTGTACACACCAAAAGATGGCATCCAGACTTCCGTTGCCGAATATTACCGAAGACGATTTAATCGACCTAGCGGGCGGAGCCACTGTGCTCCTCGCCAAACAGCTGATTTCTAAGGGAAAAGTTAAAAAAGCGCTCTGGACTTCCCCCGTCGTAGAAGCCGAGGTGGATGACGGTGAAGAAAGCCGCGAAGCCAAATGGAACCTCCGCTCCATCACCTTCCAGCGCAATGAGTGCGGTTGTGATGTTTCGGTGGTGCAGCGCAAGCTCTGCGTCCACTCAGTCGCCGCCTACCTAAGCCTAGCTTACAAAGAAGGCTACCTTAAGCCCGAAGCGAATACCGCCGCCAAACCCGCCCCGGCCGAACCAGCTCCGGCCCCTGTGGTGGAAAAGAAAGCATCGGTTAAAACGAAAGCTAAACCCGAAGCGGAAGCCGCCCCAGGCCCGAAGTTAAAATCCCTGACGCTTTCCGCCAAACGCGGCACGCCCATTGAAGTCCGCTTCATCATCCCTCCCAACATCGGCCCCGCCGCGCAACGGGATGAAATCATTTGCCGTTTAGAACTCCGTACCGACGGTATCCAAGTCGCCCCCGAAAATCTAGATCGCAGCAAAGCTTGGACGATTGAACCTGAAACGGTCTTCTTCTTAGCCATCTTAGAAAACCTCTGCCAAGGTAAACTCCAAGGCCTGCTTCCGTTAACCCGCCGCCACCTCCGCCAATTACTGACCATCGGTAAAGGGCTAACTATCTTCCGCATGGCGACGGCTCCCGATACGCCCTTAAAGTGGGACGGCGATCAACTGGAAAAGGTTCACGAACACCTCGACGAACCCGTTGCCACGCCGCAAACCAACGCCCAAGGCGAAATACCTGACACGGACTCGGAGCCGGAAATTCGCTCCGAAGAACGGGGTCGCGATGACTGCCCTTGGGTCGATGGTTCCATGAAATGGTTGCGCGTTAGGTTGCCCCAACAGTCCTCAGGTCCAGTTGCGGAACTACGCGAGGTTCTCAAACGCAGCGGCTTCGTCCTCGAAACCACGACCCGTGAATGGTATATCAACGGCACGATTCAGGTGCTGAACTTTTTAGCGCGTCATCATAAAATCCTGATGGAGGAAAACCAAGCGCGCTTCACCCACAATTTAATGAACTCGCTGCGCTTGGTCGACTTCGCCAAAGCGAAGTGTAACGCGGCGGAAGAAAAAGACGGTTTTCGTTTTGCCATCGGTATCGACCCCGAAGGCAAGTCGCCGAAAGTCATTCAAGAAGCCCTCTCGAGTGGCCGGATGTTCTTCTACACTGACCGCGGTCCACGACTCATCACGCCCGAATTACTCGACAGCATCCGCAATGCCCAACGTCGCATCACGGGTGAGTCTAAGCGCGAAGTGGATTTAGATTTAAACCTGAAGATTGGATTTGCCGACCTCGCTAGTGCCGACGCGATTGCCGATGAATTACAAGCGGCCTTTGCCCCGCCCGAAACGTGGACGCAACGCTCCGAAGCGATTCGCAACCTTTCCAAACTCCAACCTGCTCCTATCCGGGAAGATCTCAGCAAAATGCTGCGCATCTACCAACAGATTGGAGCCGCTTGGTTGTGGCACCTACACCTGAATGCGTTAGGCGGCTTGCTCGCCGACGAAATGGGCTTGGGTAAAACCGTGCAGGCCCTCGCCTTCATGGAAGCCCTGCGCGTCCACCGGCGCGACGATGGTCCCTGCTTGGTCGTCTGCCCTGCTTCTCTCGTTGAAAATTGGCGTCGCGAAGCCCGTCGCTTCACGCCCAGCTTGAAAGTCTTGGCTCACCACGGTCAGTCGCGCATCGCTTCGCCCGATTACCTCAAGCAATTCGACTTAGTCATTACCTCTTACGGCACCTTAGCCCGCGACATTGGGGCTTTCTCCGTGATCACTTGGGGTGCAGCGGTCTGCGATGAGGGTCAAAATATTAAGAACGCCCGCTCGCAATCGGCTAAAGCGGTAAAGCACTTAGTTGCCAAAGGACGGTATATTTTGACCGGTACCCCGGTAGAAAATTCGCTCGAAGACCTACGCTCCCTGTTTGGCTTCTTAATGCCAGGGTATCTGCCCAAGCCCGAAGAACGGGTGCAAGTGGAAGATCGCAAATGGCACGACGAACGCCTGCTCAAAATGGCAGCCCCGTATATTCTCCGCCGTTCCAAAGTGGCCGTCGCGCCCGAATTGCCTGCCAAAATCGAACAGACCGTCTACTGCGACTTCGAAGACAATCAGAAGAAATTCTACGAAGAAATTCTGGAGCAAACGCGCCAATCCATTTTCGAACTCGAGATGGGCGGTGCCACGCAAAACAACATTCGCATGGCGGCGTTCAATCAGTTGCTGCGCCTCCGCCAAATCTGCGCCGACCCACGCATCCTCGACCCCAAACTGGAAGAAACCGATTCGGCAAAATTACAGGCCCTGCTCGAACTTATTGAAGAATCCAAGGATGCGGGCCACCGCATGCTCGTCTTCTCCACGTTCGTCCAAGCCCTCCAGATTATTAAAGAAGCCCTCGAAGAACGTAATATCCCCTATTGCTACCTCGATGGCTCGACCAAGAACCGCCAAGCGGTCTGCGATCAGTTTAACTCCACCCCCAGCATCCCGGTCATGCTCATGTCCCTCAAGGCGGGCGGTACCGGTCTGAACCTCACTGGGGCCGATACCGTCGTCCACTACGACCCCTGGTGGAACCCTGCCGCCGAAGCCCAAGCCACGGACCGGGCCCACCGGATTGGCCAAACCCGCACCGTCACCAGCATCAAATTGATTGCGGCAGGAACGATTGAAGAACGGGTCATGGACCTCCAAAAAACCAAGTCTGAGATGTTGCGTAAATTGCTAACCGAATCAGACTCCGTCTCCTCATCGATTAGCCTCGATGACATGAAAGCCCTTCTCCAAGACTAACCCTCCATGCTCTCTGCTTTCATTCGACGCAATCGTCCCCGGAGTGAGATGTCCTTCTTGGAGCACTTGGACGACCTCCGCGTCTCCCTTATCCGGGTTTTAGCGGTCTTTGCCGTGGGCATGGTGGCCGCCCTGATTTTCTACGAATACGTGCCACGATTCTTGGCGATGCCCTTAGAGTGGGCCAAGCACCCCGAGACGTCGCCGATTCATTTCGTCCTCGGACGCAGCGACCCTAGCCTTGCAGCCCTCCCCCCTCTTAAAGAATTCACGTTCATGGGAGTCTGGTCGGTCCTCATGTACGCGGCCTTTGGCGTTGGCATCGCTTTAGCTTCGCCAGTTTTCTTATACGAAACCATCCGCTTCGTCGGCCCTGCACTCACCGATCGCGAAAAGCGTGGCCTAATTCCATTCTGCCTTTCGGCGTTAGTGCTCTTCCTCAGTGGCGCCGTGCTGGCCTTCTTCTGGCTCACCCCCATGTCGGTGCAGATCTGGCACCATTTCGCCAGCGGCCTTAACATGGAAGTCATTTGGCAAGCCTCCGACTACTATGGCTTCGTCATCATGATGTCGCTTTTAACGGGGCTGACCTTCCAATTCCCCCTCGCCCTAATCGTACTGATGTGGCTCGAGTTAGTTCGCCCCCGGACCTTGCTCAAATCGTGGCGCGGGATGTTGTTCGGGATTCTCATCGTGGTCGCTATTATCACCCCGATTGGCGAACCAATCTCCCTCGGCGTGCTAACGGGTATTCTATTTGGCTTCTACCTCATCGCGGTCTCCATTGGCTCGGTCTTAGTCCGTCGTAAACGCGTGGCCCGTGGCGATCGTCCTAATCCCGAGGACGACGATATCGATGATGAGGATGAAGACGACGAGGATGATCGTGACGATGACGGCTACCGCGAAGCTCGTCCGACCAAGCCTATCAGCCCTTCTCCTCAAGCCATTGCCGCCCCTAAAGCTGAAAAGCCTTCGGCGACTCCGCCTCCCGCGGATGGCGACCTCAGCTCCCTTGACTAAAACCTATGAAGACACCCTTCTCCCTCGGTTTAATCTGGCTTAGTTCGAGCATCCTCCTGGTTTCAGCAGCTGAAACCGGCACGGATAAGACCATGATGACGGAGGCGAAGAAGCCGATGACCGAAGCGATGGAGGGTGAAAAAAAGCCAATGGCGGAGATGGCCGATACTGGAATGAAAAAGACCGCGGAGGCCAAACCGGACGATACCGCCACGAAAGAAAAAGAAGACAACACGGTCACGATTACCCCCTTCCGAGCCCCTAAACTTCCTACGGCCAAAGACACGCGCACCTTCCAAATCTCCAAGCTCAACAAACCGTTGGCTTACGAGACCTCGGTTGAACTGCGCAAACTGTTCGGCACTTTTATTACCCAAAACCTTTGGGATAATGATGCCCACCAATTCACCAAAACCCCTGGCTGCATTGCCTTAATCAATTACACGGTTCTCCAAGATCTGGGTGACAATCGTTACGTCGTGAAGGGCAGTTGGGCTGGAGTCGGCTCCAATGAAGTCTTGCCTGCGGGTAATGATTCGTGGGCGATTCTGCTACTCGACCACCCCGCCACCCTGGGCGACACGGCGAAAACCTTCGGCGTCAACGTAGGAACGGTAGCCCTAAATTTCACGGCAAAGTTCCCGCCCATTAAAGACAAGAAAATCACCCTGCGCCGCGAGGCATTTCTGCAGTGCAAGTCGATTGAAGAAACCCCCATCGCGCTCCAACAATTTATCGACGCCATCAATCAAGGTGCCGAACTTAGCGTGGTCACCACGGAAAAAGTGATTTGCAAAACCTGCAACGGCTTAGGCTTCACCCACGAAGCCCAAAAAGGGAAACTCGAAGATAAGCGCGTCCCCTGTGCCGACTGTGAAAACGGCCGGGTTAGTAAGACGATTGAAACCAAGTTTGTCCCCTAAAAATCCGGAGGGAAACGTGAACCTGCGCTTGCGCCCACGGGAGGTTCAACCCACCTTAGGGCGTGCGCTCCCCGCTTCACGCTGGCCTTGAGGAACACTTCCTCGCTCTCGAAAATTTCCTTCGAGAACAGGTGGAGTCGTTTGAACCTGAGCTTCAGCCCATGGTGCATGAAGTCCTCGCCCACCCTGGGAAAAGACTTCGTCCGCTGTTATCATTTGGCTCCGCCGCAGGTGGCCCACCTTCCCTCGAAGTCGTACGCGGGGCTGCCATCGTCGAATTAGTACACCTCGCCACCTTAGTCCACGACGACGTCCTAGATGGCGCCGATCAACGACATGGTGCCCAAACGCCCAACCGGACGCATGGCGCGCATGCGGCCGTGCTCTTCGGCGATACCCTCTTTGCCCACGCCTTGGTCCTCGCGGCAGAACACACCAGCCCTGAACTTTGCCGCTTGGTCGCCCGGGCTTCACGACAAGTGTGCTCAGGCGAAGTCTGCCAAACTTTTGCGCGCGGCCATGACCAGATGTCCCTCGAGGACTACTATCGTCATATTAAACTTAAAACTGCGGAGTTGTTTGAAGCCGCTTGTCATACCGGGGCTCTCTTAGCCCAGCGCCCCCCTGAGCACATCCAAGCCTGTGCTTTATTCGGACGCCACCTCGGCATTGCGTATCAACTCTACGACGACTTTGTCGACCTCCTCCAAGAAGACAGCAAAGCGGGCAAGACCTTGGGGACCGACGCGGCTTCGGGGAAATTAACCCTGCCGATGCTCCTCGAACGCGATCGCAGCGGCCCACAAATCCTCCAAGCCTTACGCCAAGGCGAGAACCCTCGCGAAATCATCAGCCCCGAAACCTGGCGCGAATGCTTCCGTCGCCTCGATGCCGAAATTGCCGCGGCGGAACTCGCCCTAGCTCCTATTGAGGGTTCACCCTCACCCTACTTCCTCTTGCGACTCACGGCCTTCTTGCGTGAAATGGCCGCGAAGCTAGCCCCGCAATACGCATGAAACTCTTCGCCACCACCCGTGCTGAACGTTATGCACTGGGGTGGCTCTTCGGAGTGTTTCTGTTCGCCAGTAGCCTGCTATGGTTCTGGCGTTCGCTTTATTAATTCCCCAACGGTAAGTAACGGCGGGCCGTGAAACCGCGCGCGGTCAGGCCAGCTTTTAATTCGGTCAGATCAACTTGATCTCCGACCTTAACCCCCGAAGTCGCAAACCAACCCGCGGCCATTTCCACGGTAAAGCGGACCTTATCGGAAGTGGAGGACGTGGTATTCGTATCAAAAGCCTGCATGGTTTTGATTTCTAAAATTTTGCCGTCGGCACCGACAAAGGCGATATCGAGGGAAAGCGGCGTGTCCTTCATCCAAAAATGCATTTGGGTGTCTTCTTCATACATGAACGCCATGCCCTCATTAGGGGGTAGCACCTTGGTGCCCATCAAACCACGAGCTTTCTCTAATTCCGTGGCCGCTAAACGCAACTTCGTCAGTTGCTTGCCTTGGTGTACGGGGAAAAGCACTTCGATACCGGCTTCACTCCCTGCCGCCACCGTCGGCGCTGGCGACTTGGCATCACAACCAACTAAGCAGGCGATTAAACTGAGGCTGAGTAATCGAAACATAAATTTACTTTTCAGAGGATTGTGCCAAAAGCAAGTTCACCTTAGTTTACCCCCATGTCGCGAGACCGCACGAGCCATTGGAAAGAAGTCGCTACCGCGGTCCATTACGCGCGGGCGGCCGTGCAAGTAGGTCTCGGGGCAGGCGAAAAAAAACTCCTGCAAGCCTACTTCCCTCCTTCTACTAAAATTCTCGAAGTGGGTTGTGGGGCAGGCCGCGTGGCTCGCGGGCTCCTCGCACTGGGATACCCCCAAGTGCTCGCCACCGACTTCTCCCCGGTGATGGTTAATTTTGCCCGTGAAGTTTTGGGCGAACTTAACCCTGCCTGGGCAAACCTCGTGCAACAAGAGGATGTCACACAGCTCTCGTTTCCTGATGCCTCCTTCGAGGGCGTCATCTACGCCTTCAATGGTTTAATGTGCCTGCCTGATCAGGCACATCGCACGCGAGCACTGCGCGAAATCTACCGTGTGCTTCAACCAGGCGGGGTCTTTTTCTGCAGTGCGGCCGACCGCGAACAGGGTCCCTTTGCCACCCAATGGTCTGCCGTAACCCCCGCCGAAGATGAGGTCATGGGCGATAGTTGGCACGACACGCCAAGTTCTCCGGTCTTTATGCACAGTAGTACGGAAGCCGAGACTCGGGCCGAACTCGAAGCAGCGGGCTTCAAGGTGCTAACTAGTCCCTTGAGTTCCGACGTCGCGGTGGAAAATCAGTTTATGAAAGATTTTGCGGGCGTAATGAGGTTTTACATCGCTTCCAAAATAATCTAAAAGGGAATTCCTTTCACCTTTATGTTAAGTTCTGCACTGCGTGCCATCCTCTGCTTGGCACTGACGCCCGTCCTTTTTGCCCGGGATTACTTCGTCGCTCCTAACGGCAACGATCAATGGTCGGGACAACTGGCTCAACCCAACGCCGCACGCACGGATGGCCCTTGGGCTACATTAGAAGGGGCCCATCTGGGATTGCGCAAACTTCCCCGTCCGCTGGCAGAACCTATTCACGTTATCTTTCAAAGTGGAACCTACGCGCTCAGCCAACCCGTGGTCTTCACCGCCGCTGATTCAGGTGAGCCTAACGCCCCCATTTCCTTCGAGGCTGCCCCTCAAGCCGTTGTCCAGATTACGGGGAGCCAAACCCTGCCCCCCTTCACGGTCGACGCACAAGGTCGCTGGGTATTAAAAACGCCCGCAGGTACGCCCCTCTTCGAACAATTATGGGTCAATCACCGCCGGGCTACACGAGCCCGCACGTCGAACCCTGGCACGCATTTCCTGCGCAGCGTGGTCGATGAACATGCATTACCCAATGCCAAGAACCTCTACGAACAAAAGCTGCAATTCTCGTCCAGCGATCTCGCCATCTTCAAAAACCTGAGCGAAGCGGAAATCCAAGAGGCCGTCGTCACCTTCTACCATAAATGGGATAGCACGCGCCGCCA
>Ga0214170_1000013_pt1 | contig 101335 bp, 152 predicted proteins | sample TroBogEpilimnion_2_FD_153008 | JGI IMG/M metagenome (GOLD analysis project Ga0214170, IMG submission 153008) | Freshwater microbial communities from Trout Bog Lake, WI - 27JUN2007 epilimnion | ecosystem: Environmental > Aquatic > Freshwater > Lake > Epilimnion/Euphotic zone | place: Trout Bog... | reverse complement strand
TCGTGTGCGTCATTTTCAATAGGGCTTCCAGTCTCTCCTGAATCTGGTTGTAATAGTCCTAATTCATTTTGTCTATGATGAGCAAGCTCATGGGATAGTGTCCTACATATATCAGCAAGATTTCTATTTTTAATATAGACTACAAGAGATCTGGTTTGATTTGAATATTCTCCAAAAGTTCTTTTTCCTAAGACCCAATTTTTATCAGATATAAATTTGATCTTTGGCAACTTTTCAATTTCTAGAGCCTTTTTACAAAAATTTATAAAATCTACTAATATTTGTGCTTTTTTCTGTAATTCCATGCTTATAAATATCATTATTGAAATCTAACGCTAGACACACCTTCTTTATTTTTTACTATTTCAATATGAGAATCTACAACATCTCTTATTGTATCAATATGAGAAATCATAATAATAAACTTAAATTGAGTTTTAAGATAATTTAAAAGTATAGATATATTATTCATATTACTATGATCTAATGCACCAAATCCTTCATCTATTGCTAAAAAATTAGGTCTAGGCAATGATGTTATATTGATCAAAGAAGATCTTATTGCAAGTGAAGATATAAATTTTTCCATTCCAGAACTCAATTCTATAGGCCATATTTTACTATCTTCATAGACTATATATGTATTTATATTTTTACCATCAGATTGAATCATTATATGAAAATCAACTATTTGAGATAGTATATTATTAATATCATCTTGTATTTTTGGTATTACAGAACTAATTAAATTATACGGTAAACCATCTCTGCTTACTGCCATTAAGTAGTAATTATAATACTTAAATTCATTTTCTAAAGTCTTTAATTTTTCAATACTCTGCTCAGTTATTATTTTTTCTTTTTGCGCTAATTGAAGATCGGTATTACACTGAGCTATTTCATTATTTATGATATTGAGTTCATTTTTTATGATATTTATTTTATTTTTTAACTCTTTTAATTGTGCACTTATCTCTTTATTTGATTCTATAGCGGCCTCTTGCTCTCTATATTTTAAAATCATATTCTCATATTCACCAAGATCTTTATTGCTCTGATTTAGCTCTAATGATAGTCTATGATGATCTGTCTGAGCTTTTAATTTATTAATTTTTTTATCTGATAATGATTTTTCTAGAGTATTATATAGGTCTATTGATTTTTCATAAATTTTAAGTTCGGCTATATCTTCTCTTATTTTTTTTAATTTATTAATAACCTCCGTAGCATTTTCTTTATGCCGCTCTATAGAAGCTTCTGTGGCAATTGCATCTTTTACAAATACATTTTCCATGCAGAATTGACAATTCTTATCATATTTAAGATCCTTAAGTTTTTTCATTTTTTCAAGTTTATGAGACATTTCTGTCTTTAATTTTTCTACTTGAATTGAAAGATCCTTTTCTATTTTTATATAGTCTTGTATCTGAATTGATTTTTGATTTAGGGAGTCTATATCTATTTCTAAAATACTGCTTTCTATTTTCAATATTTCATCATCAATATCTTGTATAATCTTTTCAGATTTTTCAAGTTTTTCTTCTATTTTTTTAATATCACCTTCTATTTTTATTTTATTATTCTCATACTCTTTAATATCAATATAGTTATTTTCTATATTTATAAGTTTAGAATTCAAAGATATGTATTCAGAATTTATAGATTCATGATTAGTCTCAATTTCATCTTTTTTAATTTGTAAATTTCTATACTCATTAGAGTATGCGCTTATATTTAATTCTATATCTTTGAGTTTTTCAAAATGATCTATTTTTTTATACTCTTTTATTAATATAGAGTGCTCTTTTTGCTTTTCATTTGCCACAAAAGACAAGTCTTCAAATATCTTAATATCTAAAAATTGAGATAGTAAGTCTTTACGCTCAGTCTGACTCATATCTATAAATCCAGTATTATTATTTTGCATTGACATACTAGTTAATACAAAATCTTCATATGTACCTATATAAGAACGAATAATCGAGTTTGTATCTGCTCTCTCTTTTCCATTTAATGAAATCTCTACTCCATTTTCATCTATATGATAGAAATTTACATCTAATTTTACATGATCTGATTTTTGTCGTTTTGCATTTTTTTCTATGATATAGGTTTTATTATTAAATTCAAATTCTATCTTACAATGAAAATCTTTTGATTTATTATTCATTACTAAAGATGCTTTAGATGTTTTTGAACATTTATCAAATAGACAATATGTAAGTGCCTCTATAACTGAACTTTTGCCATTTGCATTTGCTGCAAATATTCCATATACGCCAGTCATATTTGTAAAATCAATAATATTATCCTTACCATAACTAAACATATTTGAAAATTCAAACTTTTTTATAGTCCACTGTAAATTTCTAGTAGTTTCAGATTTTGGTAAATTTTCATTAAATTGTCTATTTAATGCACATATTTTAATTATCTCTTCCTCAGATAAATTAAATTTAGTATTAAGATATTCACTCAATATAGAATTTTGATATTCAATATCTCTAACATTGATTATATTTGATTGCTGTTTAATAGAAGAACTAGAAAAATCATTGATAGATTGCAGTGATAATTCTATGACATTTCTATCTTTTCTTAATTCTGCGCCTATCTCTTTTATTCTAGATTGAGATGTATTTTTAGTTCTAAGTCTTATATAAACATTATTTGGTATTGTAGTTGGCGCATCTTCATAAAGGCCATTTTCTACGTTTATGGTATAAAAGCAAGTATCGTTTTTGATCTCTACAAACTCTGATGTTTTAGAATCAATATCCCAAACTAGTATACCATGTACTAGAGATTCGGCATGATTTTGCATTATTAAGGAGCCTGGATAGGCTATAGTCTTAGCCTCATTTAGAAATTGCCTTTTATGAATATCTCCTAAAAGTACTATGTCATATCCTTTAAAATCTGAAACACTTATAGAATTGTCTTCAAGTAAAAAGCCCGCATCTGTTAGTGAGCTATTAACTGGACCATGGTACATACAGATCTTGAAGTCTGAATCTATATCAGAGGCTTTAATATAATTTTTAGGATCATCAAAAACAGACCAATGAATAAAATCAATATTTGCAAATTTATAAACTCCAGTATCTTTTATGTAGATAATATTCTTTTCTGATACAGCATTTATAATAGGTGATAAACTATCTAATCTTTGATTATTATTTAAATTTGCATCATGATTACCTGGTATTATCAATGTGGGTAGTAAAGATGCCATTAATTTTATAAAATTTTGCACCTCTTGTACTAATTCCGGAGTTATATCTGTTTTTGAATGCACAATATCACCAGTAATGCATATTATGCTTTCGTCATTCTTTGTATTTTTTATATAATCAGCTAGGGTATTCATCACTCTTCTATACTCTTCATGACGTTTAAAATTTCTGAAGTGAATATCTGAGATATGATATATTTTACTAATTTTTTTTATACTAGTCTCTATAATATGAGGATTTAACATAACGCTATTTTCATTTTAAGTAACATTAATTCTGAACTACTCAAAGGAGTAGCATATTGAAGTAATTTTATCATATTTTCAAATCCTATATCTGAAGGATCTTTACCTTGTAATTGAATTAAATACACTTCTTTTCCTAAATCAATAAGTTTTTGTGCACTATCTATTGATTCCATTAGCGCATCTGCATCTAATGCTAAATATATAGTTTTGACTTCTGATTGTAAAAGTTTTATCATTACACCTTTAGGAATTGTTTTACCAAAAAGCGGTATTGCATTTCTTTTAATTGCTATTGCATCAAATACTCCTTCACATAATATTACAGGAACATTCCAATTTATATAGTATTCAAATCCTACTATTTCAGATTTTTTACATTCTGGAGAATCTATTTTTAATCTTGGTTCTTTTTCAAAAGATCTAGCTATAAAATAGTTTAATTTTCCGCTGGCATCATAAGATGGAATTATAATTTTATTTGCGTACCTTCCAATTTTGCAATATCCAATATTATATTTTTGAATATCTTGTAAAGTCAAACCTCTATTTTTAAGATATGCTATTGCATGTCTACATTCTAAATCAGACATATTATCAAGTATACTTTTAAATTCTTTAGGAATAGTGATAGTTTTTACTTCTGGAGTATTAATGATTTTAAAAGTATCATTTACAAAATAGCTTTTCATTTCTATAAGTGCATCATTAGGTGCGCCTATTTTTTTAAGAAGTGCTATAGGAGATCTTCCTTTAGTGGGAGGGTGACAAGTAAAACAATTATAATCTCCTGTTTTTATATTGACCATTAATTTTGGATTATGGTGCTTACAAAAAGGACAATAAAATGCAACATCTCCCTTAGAAAGACGCTTACCTTTCCCTAAGTAATTTTCTAGTAAATTTCGAATTAAATTAGAATTATCCATAATAATCAATATATAAAATTAATAATAAGAAAAAAATTTAAAAAAAAAGTAAAAAAAAATTTTTTTATTTGAAAATAATCATTATATTAAATTATATAAAAAGGGGAGGGGGGAGAAAGTTTAACTATATTATATATACTATATGAAATTAGAAGATATAAAAGATAAGAAAATATTAACTAGTACAGAATTAGATATTCTATATTCTTATTTAGATTCTAATATTATTGATATGTCATTAGATGAAATAGAATTATGGAAAGAAATACTTAAAAATTTAGATCCTAATTATGAAGAATAATATAGTATTAGTAACTCTTTCTGGATGTAGTAAATGTAAAAAATTAATAGAAATATTAAATACTAACCAGATTAAATTTATAGAAGTCCCTTGTGATAAAGATCCTGGAATGTGTGATGAACTAGAATCATTGACAAATTCTAATTTATACCCTATGATGATAATAAAAGATGAAACTAGAAACTTAAATAATATATATTATACTACTTTTGATTATAATTTATTAGGAAATCAACAGAGAATTAATAATTCAGTAATATTAAATCCAGTGTATTCTCCAGAAGAAATGGCAATTAAAGCAAAATATAATTAGAAATTATGAAAAAATTAAAAGAACAAGATTTAGTTGATAATTTAGGTAAATTCTATGATTTATTATCTAAATATTTACCAGATAATAAAAGAACATCTAATCTTATTAATTTCTATAAGTCTATAGAGATTGTATTATTGACATCTCCAGCTTCTGCAAGAATTACTCAAACTGGATGTTATCCTGGAGGATATATTGAGAGTACTATAAAAATTATAGAATCTGCTCTTATTTTAGATAAAGTTTGGGATAAATTACAACAGACTAAAAATTATACTATTGAAGAATTAGTATTTTCTGCTGCAAATTGCAATTTGGGTCGTTTAGGAACTAATGATAAGCCATTTTTTAAGCCTAATGATAATCAATGGGAAATAGATAAAAAAGGTGAATTATTTAAATTTAATCCAGAAATGACTCATATGAGATATTCTGATAGAGCAATATACACTCTTCAAAATGCTGGAATAAATATGACTGAAAATGAATTTTTATCTATAAAATTAAAAGATGGAGCATTTGATGAATCTAATAAAGTCTATCTAATTCAGTACTCTCCAGAATTTGAATTAAAAAGTAATTTGCCATATATTATACATCAAGCAGATCTTATTGTAAATAAATGTAATCTATGATGATCACTAAAAATAGAAAAGCTTATTTTGAATATGATATTATAAAAGAGTACACTGCTGGTATTGTTTTACTTGGATCTGAAGTAAAATCTATAAGAGTGGGTAGAAGTAGTATAAATGAAAGTTTTATTTATGTATCAAAAGGAGAGTGTTTTATAAAAGGAGTACACATTTCTAGAATTAATGGAGCACTTCATGAAGAGAATAAAGATAGAAAATTACTATTAAATAAAAAAGAAATTGAAAATATAAATTCTCAAATAAAAGAAAAAGGAGTAACTGCAATTCCAATTGAACTTTTTATAAAAAATGGAAAAATAAAAGTAAAAATAGGAATTGGAAAAGGTAAAAAATTATATAATAAAAAAGAAAGTATAAAAGAAAAAGATATTAAAAGACAAATACATAGAGAATTAAAAATGTAAATTATGGGAATATTAATGATTATAGGAATAATAGTAGCATCTTGGGTGCTTTTAGCAATGGGGTGGGTAATATATAATCTATATAGTAAAAATTATAAATTTGAGCAAATTATTGTAAATCAAAGTAATTTTATAAAATCAATTTTACAATTAGCTGATAGTATAGATAAGACTGTACAAAAAATAGACTCAACTTTATGGGTTAGTGGAGATCAAGAGCTTAAGCAGCTTTTTAATGATGTAAAAATCATGCAAGAAAATATTCAGCAATTTACAAAAAAGCTTTAAATGGAGAGTGTAGAATTAACAAAAAAAGGAAAACCTAGAAAAAGAAAACCTAAAACTAAAAATGTCTATTTTACTTTAGATACTCAAGACGCTATTTTAGTATATAGAAATACTGAAAATTTAAATGAAAGAAATAAGATCTATAATTCAAAAATACACAATGCATTTTATAAATTAGTAGAAAATATTATTCATACATATAAATTTTATCAGACTGAAGTAGATGATCTTGAAGATTTAAAATATGAAGTAATATCTTTTTTACATAAAAAAATATCTTTATATGATGAAAGTAAAGGCAAGGCATATTCATATTTTGGTACTATAGCAAAAAGATATTTAATAGCTTATTGCAAAAAAAACTATAGTAAATTAATTGAAAAAAAACAAATTAGTACTATAGATACTGAAGAGAGTACTATAGATAAATTAATAGTAAATCCTCAAGAGAGTGTACCTGATAGAGTTTCATTAATATATGAGCTAGTCGATTATATTGAAATTAATGCCTTTAATTTATTTGAAAGAGAAGAGGAGATTAAAGTTGCAGATGCGCTTGCACTAATACTAAAAAGACATGATACTATAGGAATTAATAATAAAAAGGCTCTTTATATATATATTAAAGAGATTGTAGATGTTAAATCTAGTATTATAACTCCAGTAATTGATAAAATAAAAATAGAATATAAAAGACTACTAAATCATAAAATAGAAAATGAAGATGGGGAATATTTATAAAAAAATAAAATATGGCAATTGATTTAAGTCAAGTAGTATTTGAAGGAAAAAAATTAGAAGATCTTGTTAAAGAAGTCTACGATAATCATAAAAAACAAGATAAAAAATTAAAATCTGAATTAACTAGACTTTCTGAAATGATAACAAATCCTGGAGATGCTATAGTTATAGTTCCTATGCTTAAAGGATTTTTTGATTCAAGTCTTAAAAATGATGAGACTTTAATGAAACTAGTTCAAATATTCCAAAAAGCAGCTGATTCTAAAAAAGATGAATCTGATAATGGAATGTTAACAGAGCAAGATATGGCTAAATTATTTGAAGAAGTTCACACTCTAACATCAAATAAATAATGTCATCAAGTTCAGGAGGTAGTTTAGGATCTGGAGGTAAAAAATCAGGAGGCATACCCTACTTTATTGGTAGGGTTAAATCTATTGTGCTAAATCCATATTTAGATGGTACTAAAACACCTAATCCAGATTACCAAAGTCCAGCAGATTATGGTAAAATAAGATTTGAAAAAGTATATGGTGATATTACACAAACTAGACTTGCAAATGAAAATGATTTTGCATATCCTATGTTTAGTTTTGTTAAACAATTACCACTTATAAATGAAATAGTTGCAGTATTTTATGGGCCTTCCCCAGAATTGAATGATTATAAAGAAAATCAACGTAAATTTTATATGCCAGCATATGCTCTTTGGGGATCTATGAATCATAATGTGATGCCTAGTATAGCTGAAATGGCTCAATTTTATAATTCATATTCAACAAAACCAAATTATCAAGGTGGTACTGGTACACCACCTGAATTTCCAAAAGGAGACACATTTACTGAATTAGATAATATAAGAACTCTGACTCCATTTGAAGGTGATTCAATATTAGAAGGCAGATTTGGACAATCTATAAGATTTGGGTCTACTGTTCCTAAATTTAAAGGATTTAATTCATGGTCAAATTCTGGAAATAATGGATCTCCTATTACTATAATTAGAAATGGACAAGGTCAAGTCAGCGATCCAGTAAATAAATTTTCAACTACAGTAGAGGATATAAATACCGATGCCGCATCTATTTATTTAACAAAAGATCAAAGTATAATACTTGATGATATTGATAATTTCCCAATGAATTCTTATGGAAAAAGTGTAGCATCTACAAATGTATCAACTACTACATTAATATTTCAAAAACCACTATCTAATGATTATGCATCTGCAAATGATCAAGATAAATACACATTTAATATATCATGATAACACCTCAATTTCCATATTCTGGTAGTCAAGTTATTATAACTTCAGATAGATTAGTATTCCATTCAAGAAAAGATGGAATATATTTATTTGGAAAAGCTACTATTGGATTATCTTCTATAGGTACTATTAATCTAGATTCAAAAGAGAGAGTTTTAATAGATTCTCCAAAAATAGAATTAGGACATAAAGCTGAACAACAAGGTGAACAAGTAGTATTAGGAAATTCTCTAGTAGCTTTACTAACTGAATTAAATCAAAGTTTAGCTATATTAGCAACAACACTAAGTCAATCAGATGGAACTACTTTACCAACTATAAAAGCATCATTTACAGGTTTACAAGTAGCTGGTACATATTTAAATACTGCTACTAATAATATAAGTAATATGCTAAATAATGTATTATCAAATACAACTTATACAACATAATGGCTCAGAATACTCAATTAGCTAGATTATCAGATGAATTAGAAAAAATAAGGAAAGCCTTAGATCAATATACCCATGTTAATAATACTTTAAAAAATAGTAAAAAAACAAATGCCACAGGTCTATCAGCTGTATTAAAAAATATATGGACAACTTTAAAAGATTATACTTCTAAACTCCCAGAATTATTTTTTGGAAAAAGTAGTACTAATTCTAATGAAAAAGCAGCTAATCCTATGGATTATGGTTTAGCATATATAACTGGGATTTTAGCTTCTATAGATCTATGTTCTATAATCAATACTCTTGAAAATTTAGCTGGTAAAATAAGTATACAGAATAAATTCAATCCTAGTCAGAATCCTCCACCAAATGACCCAAAGTGGAAAATTCAAAAATTAGCATATGATATTCAAAAATCTATAGATGTTTTTGAAAGTGCTTATGCAGTAGCAAGTGATCCTTCTACAATTATAATTAATCTAATATCTGAAATATCTCCAAATTTAACTAGATTAACTACTGATAATTATTTAGGATCAAGTGAGATTAGAAAAGCTTATCCACAAGTAGATACTATAAATAATTATATTATAGATGTAGTAAAAAAGTTTTCAAATATCAATGTAATATCTAATTCTGATAAAACTACAATTGATAAGATATTAAAAACTATTACTCTAATAAGACAATCCTGCGTACTAATTCAAGGTTTAACATCACCAGCTAATCTTGCAACATACGCAGCAAATATACTAGATCCTGGAGTATTTAAAACTATTGATAAATTAGGAGTAGATAACATAAATCCAAAAGAACTTACAAAAATAATTTCTCAAATAGATAGAGTAAGTAAAACAATCAATAATATACTGGGAGTTATAATTAGATATTTAAATTTTATAAAATTAATAATAAGAACTTCTCTTGTACTTATTAAAATATTTAAAATAATAATCCAATTTTTAGATACATTACCACTTCCTAATATGTATACCACTACAGGAACAACTACTACATTTGCAAAAAAATCTACTAAATTAGAGCAATATGTAGATGATACAGTGGGTTTATTAAATGAAGTTAATGTTTTTATTTCTTTAATAGTAGGCATATTGCAAGGAGTAGCAGATGCTATAAATATTATAGTAGGTGATTTAGATACTATAGCAAGTAATTTAAGATCATGTTCAAGGGATGGAAGTAATACTGCTTTAAATCCGCTTGCAGACTCTTTAGAGGCTACTTCTAGATCATTAAAAGATAATAATAATGAAATAATCGGATTTATAAAAAACTACAATGGAAAGCAAAAGAATACTACAAATACATATCAAGGATATACTATTCAAATAATAACTGAAAAAATACAAGATCAACAAGTTCAAAAACTTACAATACCTAGACGTTTTGGCATAGCATTAAATTCAGATAATATTGAAGTTGTAGAATCTACTCCAACATTTGCATCAGATGATAATATAATTATAGATGAAGTAAAACTGCTTTTAGCAACAAAAGGATTAATAAAACCACAAAATTCACCAAGTGCATTTACAAGTGCTCAACAAGATATTATAACTCAAGCTTCTAATATTTTAGAAATAGATAATATATTAACATATGAGACGCCAGAAGATAATCCAGATGAACAAATGGACTCTCCAGATAATGAAAATGATGATAGTGGACTTGGAGTAAATGCGTATTTTAATAAAACTAAAGGTGGAAGAAAATTAAGAAGAAGAGTGCAAAATAAAATGAATGCTAAAAGAATTCAATTGACTAATGATTTAAAAGCGGCTAAAAATTAAAAAGTAAACATATTTATTTTTATATGACAAAAACTCAGTTATTTAGGAAAATAATACGCGAAGAAGTTCAAAAGGCTATTAGAGAAGAAATGCCAGCAATCCTTAAAGAGCTAAAAGCGCCTAGTACCACTACTAAAAGTGCTATTAAAGAAAGATTAGAGGATAATTTTGGTGTGCCACTTACTTTAAATACTAAACCGGCAGCCCTTCAACAACCAATATTTAATACATCTAATCCTATTAGTAGTCTTATGAATGAAACTTTTATAAGTATGACAAGTGATGATGTTAATTCTTTTGGTTCTGGGAATGTAATGCCTTTTCAACCTAATGAAATTTCAGTAGGTGGCGTAGACGAAATGCTCTCTACAGCAAGAAAAAGTAGTAATTTAGATGCAGTAGTTGTAAATACTGTTCCTGATTTTAGTAATCTTATGGATTCTATGTTAAGTAGAGGTCTAATAAAATAATAAAAAATGGCATATAATCCAGTACAAATACCGATAGTAGATCTAAAACCTTCTACAGCATTAGGAGTAGCTATACCTTTTGAGTCACCCTCAGCATTTACTTCGGTATATACTACATTAGAGCAGACTAAGTATAATATTATAAATTATATGCTGACTAATCCAGGAGAAAGACCATTTAATATAAATTTTGGAGCTGGATTAAGAGAAAGATTATTTAATCCAATTGAACAAGCAGATCTTGACAGTCTAAAATTGACTATAAGTAATCAAATTGAAGCCTACTTTCCAAATGTACTTGTAGTTAGTTTAAATATTACAGGTGTACCAGATGAAAATTCAATTATGATAGATTTGACATATACTTTAAAAAATATAAAATCAAGCGATAGCTTAACTTTAAAAATTCAAAATAGCTAATAATGGCAGACCAGAATATAGATATTAAATATTTAAATAAAAATTTTGATTCATTTAAAAATGATTTGATAGAATATGCAAAAGCATATTATCCAACTGTATATACAGACTTCAATCAAGCATCTCCCGGTAGTATGTTTATTGAAATGGCATCTTATATTGGAGATGTGCTATCTTTTTATTTAGATAATCAAATTCAAGAGACTTTTATTCAGTATGCAAAGCAAAGTAATAATTTATATACTCTTGCATATATGTTAGGATATAGACCAAAAGTCATTTCAACTGCGCTTGTAAATTTAGATGTCTATCAACAAATTCCAGCTACTACAGTCGGTGGTTCACAAGTTCCAGATTTTACATATGCCTTAACTATAAATGAAGGAATGCAAGTAAAATCAAATATAAATAGTAATATAGTTTTTTATATGCCTGATAGGATAGATTTTACAATGTCATCTTCTCTAGATCCTACAGATATATCAGTATATTCTATTGATGGAACAGGTGCTCCTCAATCATATTTGCTTAAAAAAACTAGACAAGCAATATCTGGCCGAATTAAAACTGCAACATTTACTTTTGGAGCAGCTCAAAGATTTAATACAGTTACTATAAATGATTCAAATATAATTTCAATAGTATCAGCTGTAGATTCTCAAGGTAATAATTGGTATGAAGTCCCATATTTAGCTCAAGATTATATTTTAAGTGGATCTGTAAATACAGACCCCTCAACTAATAATCAAGTTCCATATTTGATGCAAAAAAATACAGTGAATAGGAGATTTACCTCAAGATTTCAATCTAATAATACTCTTTCTATAGAATTTGGAGCAGGTGTTAATTCAAATGCAGATTCAAATTATATTCCAAATCCAAATTCAATAAGTGTAGGTCTAGCACCTGGAGGATTAAGTCAAATGGGAACTGCATTTGATCCTACTAATTTTGTAACTACTCAAACATATGGACTAGCTCCTGCAAATACAACTATTACAATTTCATATTTAGTTGGCGGTGGTGCTGCAGCAAATGTACTATCTAATCAATTAACTCAACCAATATCATATACAGTTACTGGAATAAATACATCTTATCAGAATACTATAGTAACTAATAATCCAAATCCAGCAACTGGAGGAGGAGATGGTGATACTGCAGAAGAAATCAGAATGAATTCTATGGGAGAATTCCAAACTCAATATAGAGCAGTAACACAACAAGACTATCTTTCTAGAGCACTAAGCATGCCAGGTCAATTTGGTAAAGTTGCAAAAGCCTATATTACAAAAGATGATATTACATTTAGTAATTATACTTCAAAAGATCCTTCAGAAAGAGATCCAATTCTAGTTACTTTATATGCATTAAGTCTAGATTCTAATGGAAATCTTACACGAGCGTCAAATGAATTAATTAATAATTTAGCAACTTATTTGCAAAATTATAGAATGCTAACTGATGCCATAAATATAAAACCAGGATATATTATCAACATTGGAGTTAGTTTTGATATTTCAATAAAAACACATTATAATCCACAAGATGTATTAGCAAGATGTATATTAGCAGTACAAAACTTTTTTAATATTGATAATTGGCAAATTAATCAGCCGATAATATTAAGTAATTTATACACTGCTATAGATGGAGTAGATGGAGTAGTAACTGTTAAAAATGTGACTATATCAAATTTATCTGGAGATCAATATTCTCCTTATAGTTATGATATACCATGCGCTACTATAAATGAAGTAATATATCCTTCATTAGATCCTTCTATATTTGAAGTTAAATATCCAAATACTGATATATCTGGAAGAGTTGTACCTTTATAATATAAAAATATGAATTGGCATAAATTATCTGAAGAATCAAGAAGTTTTGGACAAAAATTAGCTGATAGTGTTGCAGCAGGTATTGGATCTTGGAAATTTATAATTATTCAGACCTTTATTGTAGCAATATGGATGATATTAAATGTAGTAGGGTGGTGTTATCATTGGGATGTATATCCTTTTATTCTACTAAATCTTGTTTTTTCTACTCAAGCTGCCTATGCTGCACCAATCATAATGATGGCACAAAATAGACAAAATGAAAGAGACAGACATAATGCTGAAGTAGATCATAATGTTAATTTAAATAATAAAAAAGAAATTCAAAATATTATAATAAAATTAAACTCTATAGAAATAGATAAATTAAATAAAATAATAGAAGTTATAGAAAAAATAAGTTCTCATAATCATCAACATCTAGAAGATATTTTAGAACATATAAAAGATATAAAAGAAAAAATAAAATAAAATGGCAGTATATAAAATATTTCCTACTCAAGATGCTACAATATACTCATCTATACCTTCTCAAAATACAGGTCTTGATGAGATCTTAGAAGTAGGGTGCTTTAATTCACAGGTCGCACTTTCTATAGCAGAGTCAAATACTGCTGATGATATTAGAAGAACTCTAATAAAATTTAGTAATTCAGATATAAGTTCTGTTATGTCTCTTATATCAGGATCGTATATTTCAAATTTAAGATTATTTTTAGCAAATGCTGAAAATTTAAGCATGCCATATACTCTTTTAGTTGATCAACTTTCTTTTGATTGGTCTATGGGTACTGGAAAAAAACAAGATTATCCAGTAGTTACAAATGGAGTTTGTTGGACAAATAGTGGATCTTACTCTTCTTCTTATGATACTGGTTGGGCTACAAGTTACTATTTAACTATAGGCGGCGGCGGATTTACTACTACTTCACAAATAAGTCAAAGTTTTCAATATAAAGATAATAAAGACCTTAATGTAAATGTTACTCCTATTGTTCAAAATTGGGTTTCAGATAGTACTACAAATAATGGATTTATTGTAAAATTACCATCTGGAGTTGAAGATAACCCAAATAGTCTAATAGGATTAAGCTTTTTTAGTTTAGATACACATACTATATATCCACCTACTTTAGAATTTAAATGGGATGATAGTAATTATTCTACTGGTAGTCTAGTTGTAGCAAATAATAGTAATATAGTAGTTAAATTAAGTAATAATGTAGGAAGTTTTAAAAATGATACAAAAAAATATATTTTTAATGTATCAGTAAGAGATAAATTCCCAACTAGATCATTTGTAACATCATCAGTATACACAGTAAATGAGGCTCTACCTCAAACATCATATTGGGCATTACAAGATGTTAAAACTGAGGAGATGGTTATAGATTTTGATACTCAGTACACTAAAATCAGTTGTAGTTCATCAGGATCTTATTTTCCAATTTATATGTCTGGATTAGAACCTGAAAGATATTATAAAATACTTATAAGAGTAGATCTTCCTAGTGGAGAATCTATAGATATTGATAGTAATAATCAATTTAAAATCACTAGATAATGGAAGATGTAAATTTAATAAAACAAGTTAGAGGAATAAATACCTATTCTAAAGTAGTAGATATTTCATTTTCTGAACTAGTTACTCCTGTTATTACTGGATCAGCATCAACTGTATCAGTAGCTGATTTTTTTAATTACTATGATCAGTTATTTTTTGATATACCAGTATCAGGATCTATAAATTCACATTCATACCTAGTTGAAAAAAGTACTCAATATATAGGCGGATCTGTAGCAGATCAAGAAAAACAGGCTCTTATAGAAGAAATAAATTCTCTTAGAGAGCAATTAATACAATTAAATTCAACATATCTTAATATTTCACAATTATCATAATGGCTGATATAGTAAATATAAAATACGCGGGTTCTGGGATAGAATCTCAAGTCTATAATTCAAAAGATGACGCTCTGATTACGAGCAATTTTATCTATACTAAATTTGGAGATCCAAATGATTACATAGAAATGTTTATCTATGATCTAAACGGAAATCTTATAGATAGTGTATACAATATGACATCATATAATCCAGGTCCTGGAATAAATCCATCAACTGGTTTACATAATGCTATAACATTAGATCCTCAAGGTGATTTAGCTGCAAGAGGATATGATAGAGGTTCTCTTAATGTTCAATATAATTTTCATAGAAATCTATTTAATTCTTCATATGGTAATTTTTATTGGATTAAAGAAATATCACCTAGTAGAACTGAGATTAAAATAGCAAGTCAGAATATAAATAATACAAGTATTCTTTCTGGATATAATCAGTATCAAGCGTATATTGCAAGTTTAAATTATTATAATGATTTCTATTTAAATTTTGGAAATAATAAAACTATAATTGCAGTAAATGTAGCCTATACTGAAGATGCTGATGGATCATATTTACTTATAAAATTATATGAGCCTCTGCCGTTTGATTATGGAGATAAAGATCAATTTTGGATAGTTGAAAAATTAGCTGAAAATGTAACATATAATGTAGATATTCAAGTTGAATCAGTTCAAACAATACAACAAAATGCACTAAGAGGTCCAAATTTTAATGTAAATATAAATCAACAAACAGGACAAAGCACTCCATATTATACATACTCAAGTATGTTTTCTACTTCTGTTAGTAGCTCTTTCCAAAAAATGATGAGCTATTATCAAGATAAATCTATATCAATAAATGTAGATTATACTAATTTTTCTAATTTTATTCATTTCTCAAGTGCGACTGCGAGAATTAATAATTTTGTTGAAAAAATAACAAATATAGAAAATTATAATAATCAAATAGCCCAGCAATTAGCTATAGCAGGTGGCATTACTAATACTATAGTAAGTTCTTCTATAATTAATTTACAAAATAATATAGATGATATTATTACTAATTTTGATAGTTATGAGTATTATTTATATTATACATCTGGAACATTTGCATGGCCAAAAACTAATTCTACTCAACCCTATACATTATATTCTGTAACATCATCTCAGGCTACAAATTGGTTAGGATCTCAAACTACTCTTCCAAGTAATACTGGAATTAGTATTTTATATTCTGCTTCTTATTATGATTCTACAAATAAAGATATATTAAGCGCTGTAGTACCTCAATATATACAAGATGATAGTAATAATACACCATATATAACTTTTGTTAATATGGTAGCTCAGCTTTTTGATAATATATGGTTGTATTACAAAGATGTTACAAATAGATTTAATGCAACTAATAATCCAAATACAGGAATATCTCCAGATTTAGTAGCTGATGCTCTTATTAATTTAGGTTTAACTCTATATACAAATACAAATATTTCTGATAATTTATATTATAGTCTTTTTGGTATAAATCAAGATGGATCATTACTTCCACCAACAGGATCTGAAAATATAAATAATTATGTTACTTCATCAATAAGTACTTTAGCTGCAGATTCTATACAAAAAGAATTATATAAAAGATTATATCATAATATACCATATCTTTATAAAACTAAAGGCACAAGAGAGAGTATAAAAGCACTCACTAATATTTTTGGAGTTCCTGATTCAATTCTTGAAATAAATGAATTTGGAGGAAATTATACATATGATATTAATAAACCTGGATTAGACTATGTAAATGATAATAAAATATCATTACCTGGAATTTCAGAAATTTCACAAGAATTAAATCCATATACTACCTTACAAACATATAATAATTCTTCATATAGATTAAATTCAAGAAATTTAGAATTTGGATTTTCGCCTTCTGATGAAATAAATTCAACAATAGTATCTGCATCTTTAAGTGGATATGCATTTCCTTTTATAATAGATACATATATAGGAAATCCAATAGATCAATATTCATCTAGCTATAGTGAATTAAATGATTTTAGAAATTTTGTATTTTCAGACTTATTAAGTAGTAATAATGGACTACCATATACTCATAATATATATGAATATATTAGACTTTTAAAATATTATAATAATACGCTATTTAAAATAGTACAAGATTTTGTACCAGCTAGAACAAATTTATCCAAAGGGTTAATTGTAAAATCTCATGTATTAGAAAGAAATAAGTATGCTAGAAATGAACCTGAAATAGATTCAAGTATTAATTTTTCTCAATCTATAGAGACAAGTACTGTAACTGGTAGTGATGGTGGATTAATACAGTTTTCTACTTATAATAAAACTTCTACGCCTTTTAAAGTAGTTCCTTTATCTAATCCAAGTGGTGCAAATTTCTCATATGCATCAGTAAATACTGTGAATAATTATAGTTGGGAAAAATACACTGGAGAATTTGGTGGATCAGAAATATCTGCTAATTATTCTCCATTTGATCAAATAGACTATTCTTCTTATACTTCTCCAGTAGTATCTTCAAATGGCATATATCCATATTGTGTAGATACATATGTAAAAAATACTGATTCTAATCCTCATACTATAGGATGGTATGATTGTATGGGATATTCTCATACATACACTGTAGGAAGTGGAGTAACATATCATTTAGGATGTATAAATTCTGGCAGCGCAGGTGGAGGTCCTTCTTATATGATAATTACAGATAGTGGATCTTGTTCTTCTATGTTTTCTGGTATAAATTATGGCGGTATATATAATAATGTAAGTAGTTCTGTAAAATCAAATATTATAAATGAGGCGGAATATAGTTATGGAATAAATCAACCAATAAATTTACCTAATTTAATTTCCCAATCAGGATGTCAAAGTTGTTTTAGAGAAAATTGTTATAATTATACATTATCAACTACTACAGATGCGGTTAGTTATTCTTATCAATATTGTAGTACGGGAATTACCATATATAATAATTTAGATACAAATTCTAATACTTCATTTTGCGCAGTTCCAAATACTTTTATAATTTATTCACCAACTGGTTCTGTAACATGGACTCTAACTACATCAGGAATTTGTGGTACAGTATTTTCAAATTATCCGTATTCTTTAAATTGTAGAAATGTATCATTTACAAATAATGATACATCACTATCAGCAGGTGTAAATTACCAAGATTGTACAGGATCATTTCATAGTTTAACAATACCCGCAGAATTTTCTACTACTCCAAAATGTATAGATGCTCTAAGTATTAGTATTGATCCTTTATCACCAACAACTAATATAACTTCAAGTATAGGATCTTATTGTAATCCTCCTATAGCACCAATAACTAAAACATGTTATACTCTTGAGACTATTAATATTTTTGGAAATTGGATATTAAATTATACAACATGTGATGGTCAATATGTAACTAATTCAGGACATTCAGATACTCTTCACTCAGAAGATTATTACGTATGTGTTAGATCTGGGTCTATTTATGCATATTCTGATCTATCTATTTCAGTTACATCTTCAAATTCCCCTTGTGGATTATATGAAAATTTAACTCCATATACTGGTAGTAGAATGGCTGCAGAAGTACAAGATTATAATTACTCTTTACAGAGTTCTATTAATTCAAAATATAATGGGGCTAAAAGTATAAGTGCTACCTATAATGTATATACTCCTGGAGATTCCTCTTATGGAAGCAATCCTGCAGCAGATTATTATACTGATTTTACGGGTATTTTTACTAGTGTAGAATCAAGTTCATATTTTCCTGATCAAATGGTACTTAAAATGGGGTATCTTGCTGATATTTCTGGAGGACTTGAAGAACTTAATTTACAGAATAATAACTGGATTTATTTTCAAAATATATATAAAGCTAGTAGACCAGTTACAATTAAACAATTTAATGCTACTCAATTTAGTAATCAAAAATACTTAGATGCTCAGTTTAATATAGTTGAAAGTGGATATTCATATCCTCCATATTGGTATAGACAGTCAGGTTCTACTTCAGAATGTTATACTGCACAAGATACAGCGATACAGAATCTTTCTGGTGGAAATGCTTCTATATTGGCTTCTGGTTTATTTTCATCATTATATTATATACCTGGAAATAAACCAAATTCAACTATACCTACATCAATGCCTATGATTCCATCAGGTTCTTTTTCTGGAACTGGATCTTATAATAATTATAATATTAGTTTATGGGATGCAAATCAAATAATGAATGATCCAGATTCTTTATTAACTGCATTTTCAAGTGGATCAACTTATAATTATATAACTGGGTCATATTTTACCCCACCTCAAAGTGGTATTTATGATATTAACAGTAGTATTTTATTTCAAGGAACTGTAGGAGATGTAGCTCCATTATATATAACATCAAGTATTAATTTAACTTTACAAATTATATCAGGTAGTATATCATCACACGGGTTTATAGAAGGTGCAGTACTTGCAAGTAATTCTTGGATTCAAACTGCAAGTCCAATTCATCCTTTTTCAGGAACAATTCCACCTACTACTCTGTCTGTTAATTCAAATAATGTACTATTATCTACAACAGATAAAATATTTATAAAATTAACAGCTAGATTAGTTGAGCCTATAGTTGAATTATATATTAATTCTTTTTCTCAAAATTTTAGCTATATTGCAGGTACAGCTACGGCATGTATAGATACTACAACCTCGTCACATATACTATTTAATACCTCAAGCTTATCATCTACTTTAGATAGCGTACAGCTTACTTCTGGAATGGATCAATATTTTAATTCAGGTCTTGAATTTAATCCATCATATACCAGCACAGACCCAAGTGTACCAACATCATCATTATATAGTCAATTTGGAGATATAAACTATACTACAGAAATTGATCCAGGGGATTATATTATATTTTATTATAATGGTCAAGATGTAAATCAACCTTCAGGATCTATATATCCAATAAAAAGATTAATTACCGCCGTTTCTGGTTTACCTAAGACATTATCATTATATCCACCTCTTCCTGGATTTATATTTGGTAGTAATATAAACAAATATAAAGAAATAGTATTTGTAAAAAGAAGATCAGATGAGACAACTATAATAGTAAAAGGAAGAAAAAGACCAGGAGAAACTTCATATGGATTCGCAGTGCCTGAGAATTTATCTCCAAATATTTATAAAAATATAAATACTTTACAGGCAACTATACAATCTGCGCTATTAAACTACTAATAGTATATATTTATAAACATAAAAGCATATAAAATAAAATGGCTTATTTAGACAGTACATCGGTGGTTATTGACGCCATCTTAACAAAAAAAGGAAGAGAACTTTTAGCAAGAAATGACGGAAGCTTTCAGATCACACAATTTAGTCTTGCAGATGATGAAGTAGATTATAGTCTTTATAATCCTTATCATCCATCTGGTTCTGCATTCTATGGAGAAGCAATACAGGCAATGCCAGTTATTCAAGCATTTCCAGAAGATCAGGAGATAATGAAATATAAACTTTTAACTTTACCTAGAGGTACAGGTGCAATTCCAGTTATAAGTTCTGTACCAGGTAATATATCTCTAGTAATTGGTTCTCCATTAAGTATTACACCATCTACTGCAAATTATAATGGATCTAGTACTTATTATGAAACATCTGGGTATCAATTTACAATTGGTGATGTTCGTACAATGTCTTCATTTACAGGTGTCGGTATCAATACTCCAGAAGCCACTTCATTAAATAGTACTACAACTATAGGTACAAATGTATCTAAGACAGTAATAGGTACTACTTTAAATATGACAGCTACTACTATAAAATCTCTATTTGGATCAAGTTCTACTTCTACATTACAGACAATACTTACTATAGTAGGTCGTGATTCAGGTGCAAGATATTCAATACCAGTAACAATAACTCAAAGCTAATAATATAATATGTCATTTACAGCATTAGATACAACAGACTTCGTAGTAAGTTCAGATTCAGTAGTTCAACCAATGTGGTCAACAGGTCTACCAACTTTGACTACAGTTAATATGATAAGCGCATCAAATCAGTCTCCTGCGCCTCAATTTTATTTAGATGTATATAATACAAACCCGACTGCTTCGGGCGCAACAATACAGTTCTCTATCGCATATGGCAATATAAATGGATTAGGTAGTCAGCAATATAATCCGCTTGTGCCAAATATGAGCCCATCAAGGACTACATATGGTCAATACAGAAATCTAGTATATGCAGATGAGACTCAACTATTTAATTTTGGAGGTCTAAATTCTGCATCAAATGATATTTTTGCAATAAATATAAATAGAAATCTATATAAAGAAAGTCTATTTCCTGGTACTACTAAATTAAGTCTAACTAATGGCGGTACTACTATAAATCTTACAGATGATAGTGTAGATGTTCAAAATCAAAATAAAACAATAACATATAAAGACTGTGGAAGGGTTTATAATCTAATATCAGGATCATATGGTCAAGCAAGTTCTACTATGATCAATGGCTCATCTACTCTAGGTTGGACTGTATCAGGATCTTATGGATTTTTTTTACCAGATATAGGTACTTTAATATTAAATCCAGATGCTCTTCAATTACCTGCTGCGAGTGGTGGAATAGGTCTTAGCATAGATTCTGGATCTTATTCTTCAGGTCTACCATCATCTTCAGTAAATAATACAAATTTATACAATGCTATAAAATCAGGAACTTGCTTTCAGCTTAATTCTCAAGAGACTATATCAGCAAATTATGTATTTGTGAGAGTTAAAAATGGAGAATATAATTATAGTAATAATCCTTCATATCTTTCTGGATCTAGTGGTCAATTGATCTATCCAACTCTAGTAAATAGTCCACAAACATTCCCTACTACAGTGGGTTTATATAATAATAATGGTGATTTACTCACAGTAGCAAAATTAAGTAAACCTCTTGCTAAAGATTTTACAAAAGAAATGTTACTACGTGTTAAGATAGATTGGTAAAATTATAAAATGGGAAGAAGTTATAATACATTAAAAGCATCTGATATTACTGTTACTCCTATAAAAGTAGTAGGATATAATAATTCTTATGTAAGTTCATCATTTTCAAATAATGGTATTAATATAGCGCAAGGAATTAATGGTCCTCTATCACCAATTGGTGGCTACCCAAGCTCATTTCTATTATATAGATCAGTCCAGAATTCATTCTATATGCAGTATATTTCTGGATCTCTTTTAAATACTGGAAGTGGCTTTGAATATTATCCACAATCTACAGCTGCTTCAGGAACGCTATATGAAAATAATGATTATAGATATTTTCCTACTGCTTCTGATGCTAAAGTAACAGTAATATCCATACCAAGATCATTATATGGTGAAAATATAGCAAAGAATACATTTAATATAAATTCTAATGATGGAGGTATACATTATAGTATATCAGATGATGGTAATGGTAATCTTATTGATGGTAATATACCTGTACATGTAGGTAATATTTTATATAATCAAGGAATAATTATAATTACAAATCCTGACTATGTAGATCTAATTATGCAATCAAATTGGTTAACAGTGAGAGATGGATTGATTGGAGAATATTATTCTAATATAGGAATTTCTTTAGCTGGTGATGGTTCAAATAGTGTTAAAGTGTGGTATGATCAAAGTGGATATGGAAATGATTTATACCCCAATGGAAATACAGTGCCACCTATATTATCTTCATCTGTATTTAATTCACAACCAGGAGTACATTTTCTTACTAGCGGATCATCTAATAATGGATTTAAAAGTTATAATTACATGAGTGGTAGTGAAGGCGCATCTGCCTTAACTGTATTTATAGTATTTAAAAAACCATTAATTACATCAACAGCATCATTTTCAAATACTATATTAAAATTATCACCATATACAAGTAGTATTAATATTATTGATCAATTCTCAAATGGATTTCCAGGTATTCCATATAGAATACAAACAAATTTAATAGGTGATTCTGGAACAAATATATCATATAAAAATATAAGTGATAATACTAGTTATATTTTTACAGATATAGTAGATATTACACAACCCGCTTCTACAGAAATTAGTTCATCTATTAATAATTCTTCTAGTGGATTTATATCTACATCACCATATAATAATACATCTCTATTCCCAGCTTCACAATCATTATATATAGGACAGACTCCATTAAACATAGGCACCATTTTAATATATAATAGAAGATTATCATCTAGTGAAATTTCAGATGTATACTCATTTTTATCAGGCTCTTATCTTTCTTAATATGACACTATTTCCTTTTACAATGTCTTTTAATTCTCAAACTACTATTTATCAAACAGAAGTGAGATGTCATGTAAATGAGAATGATTTTAATTATACTTTAAATCCTTCAGCTATAAAATCAGGATCTATTGGTGCGTTAAATGATAATGTTTCTGGATCAGATTTTATGCCCTATGCGACTACAGTAGGTCTTTATAATTCAAGAAATGAACTTCTTGCAGTAGGTAAATTAAGCACTCCTTACCCTATATCAAGACATACAGACACTACATTTATAATAAAATACGATTCTTAAAATATGAAATGGTTATTAAATAATGAGATTGTAGAAAATATAGATCAATTTCCATCAGGGACAATTGGATTTATATATAAGATTACAAACATAAAAACTGGAAAATTCTATATAGGAAAGAAGATTTTAGAAAATAAAATTAAAAAACCACTTACTAAAAAAGAATCACTACAGTGGGATAAACCAGGTAGAATTCCAAAGAAAAAAGTAGTAATAAAAGAGAGCAATTGGGAGTCGTATTTTGGAAGTTGTAAACCTCTTTTAGAAGATGTAAAAGTTTTAGGAAAAGAAAATTTTAAAAGAGAGATCATACGAATATGCGAATCTAAAAAAGAGATGTCGTATTATGAAGTCTATTATCAATTTGAATATAAAGTTTTACATGTAGATAGTTACTGTGAAAATATTCTAGGTAAATTTTATAGAAAAGACGCACAGCCAATATCAATCATATCATAATAAAAATCCTCAGCTATATAAACTGAGGATTTATTTTTTAATTTAAAATAAGCTAAATTTCCTATAATTTACTTATAATCTGAGATGCTTTATTTTCTTCAGATTTAGCTTTAGACTCCAATAAAGTCTCTGTATTTTTAATTTCTTTTACTATATCTTCTTTTAAAAGTTCAAGTTTACTACCTGTCTTTTTAATATCTTCTACAGTATTTTTTATTTTTAAAGTATTAATTGCATATATAGCAGCACCAATAACAGCGGCTAAGATATGAGTTCCAATTAAAAGTATGATATACATAAATTTTAAATTTAAATATTAATATAAATTATCCTCATCATCACCATAGATAAGATCATGAATATCCTTGTCTGGATTTAGACCTTTTATCATTTTATCGCCTTTTTTTACATTCTTTGAAGCTAATTTAGCGATCTTTTCATCTTCATCTTCTTCAGGTTCAGTAATCTTAGCCATTGTAACTTTATCAGTTATAGCTTCACGAACTTCTTCAGGAATCATTTTCCAAGACATGTAAGCATAATCAGCAAGACCTTCTTCTGAGAAATCTACTGAATCAAGAATTTCTTCTTTTTCTTCTACTGGAATAGCCTCCCATTTCTTATCAAGGTCGTGGCCCATGACTTCATCCATTTCTTGATCTTCATTCATAGAACTTGAAAGAATATCTTCTATGCTCTCTGTCTCAGGATCATTTTCTTCTGAATGTATATATGTTGCACCCATTTTTTTAGCAGCCTTTGCAATCATCTTCCAGAATTTATCAATATCTTCACCAGTACGTTCTATAACTCTAGCAGTTTTACCGTTAAATTCAATTGTAGCTTCATGTTCACCAGAAGGTGATACATATACTTCTGCTGTTGTTGCTGTATCAAAATTTTCGTCCATCTCTTCTCTCATAATACCATTGATTGGTTGAAGATCAATCATACCCATAAGACCTTCATTTAGACCTGTCTTAGATTTTGGTTTTGAAGATGTAAGCGCTACTTTTTCAGCACCTTTTGGACCCGTGTAAGGACCTTGTCTTTGCTTACGCATCCAACCTTGTAAATCGAAATTATCTGTCATAAGTTTTTAATTATAAATATACATAAATTTTTTTAGTTTGCTAAAATGACGTCAGTATTTATCATTTCAAATTCAATTGTATCAATTTTTTTGCAAAAAAGAAACCTTTCGGTATTTTTTACTACAAAATCGGCACATAAATGTTCTTTCCATAGATCAATTGCACTATTTACTAATAATTTTTCTTTATTATAAAAATATTCAATTGAAAAAGTTCGTAAAATTTCATATAATTCATCTCCTATTCTTAGAAGACTTTTATAGTTTGATATCATAGTTTACTTATAATGTGATGCGTATCAACAAAATGAATTTTTCCATTTTCAAGAATGATCTTATAAAAGTCTTCATATTCATCTTCAATTTGTCGAGTATCTACATCTACTATAGACCCCGTTTTTACAGTTCCTTTTAGAGTTGAGAATATTACTCTGTCATCTTTTTTGTAGGTTATCATTTGATTTTGATTTTATTTATAATTTGGATCAGTAATAATTAAGTCAAAATTTTTAAAATCTTTAAAGTCCTCTTCATCAGCGGCAAGTCTTCTTTCTATAGTATCTGCATCTGAACGCTGGCTTAGTCTGTGCTTTCTAATTTCTAAAGGTATATCAAAATATACAATCAAGCTATCTTTACGATCATCTTCATTTAAATGAGATATTCCTGAAGGAGTCATGATAAAACAACAGTGGTACCTATTCATCTGTTCTCTTGATGTACCATAATGCCAAGTATTAAATTCTACAGACTCATAAAAATAATCCCAAAACTCCATATTCAAAAACCAATCTTTAGATACAAACCAATAATCTACCCCGTTCTTCTCATTTGATCTTGGTGGTCTAGTAGTATATGATATTTGATATGAATATCCTATTTTTTCAAGTACAGTTCTTGCATAGTCTTTACCAGATGCGCCTTTTCCAACTAAGATAATTCTCTTTTTGTCTCCTAAATTTGAGATAATTTCTGATATTGAATTTATTTTGATCATAATCTTTGACTTTCAAATATTGAATCTTGTACTTTTATAAAGTCTTTATTTTCTTTTAATACTCTAATAATACTCTTTTTATAATTTGAAGACTGAGAATATTGTTTTTGAATATAGGCAAGATATTGATTTCTAGTAAATGTTCTATCTTTTAAAATCCAATTCTGATATAATAAATAGTCTTCAATACAAGAATACCAACCATTATAAATTGCATAACCTTTTTTAGATCCAAGTGCAGTAGTTGGTCTTTTATGTGCAAATCTCATTCCTAAAAAATTATTATTACTTTTAGTCAATGCACTACTTAAATTTCCAGATTCTATCATTATTTGAGCAAATACAATATCTGGATGGATAATATTCATTTCTTTAATGGCCTGATATAAATTTTCTTTATTTAATTCTTTTGATTTTTCAATATTAGAATCAGTAAAGCATAGAAATAATCCACAAAAGGCGATTAAAATTACTAAAACTAGTGATTTTTTCATAATTTAAACGTTTTTGTTAGTTTATAAATATTAAAGTATATGCAGTAAAAGTAAGTAATTTTCTTTTAGATAGAAAATTTAACTTTAAAGTGATGAATTAAAATCACTTATGTACTTAAAGAGAGCGAGATCTTTAGCTTTAGCTTCAATTTCAGTATCAAAATCTAATCCAAATGTCTGTATCTCTTCATATAAATAGTCAGCATGTGCAGTTTTAATACTCTTTTTATCTTCAATATATTTAGATGATGACATATGAGTAATTGGAGTAACATTCCAAGTAGAACATGCTAATTTTAAAGCACTTTCCATATCTTGATCTTGAGGACCATATAAAAAATGATGTTGATCAAATACTATAGGAATGCCTATTTTAGTATAAACTAGATCATAAAGCATTTTAACTGAATATTGATTTGGACTATCATCATTTTCTAAAGTAAGCCTGCTTTTACATGAGGGGGATAATTTAGCAAAATTAGTACAAAATCTAGCTGCAGCCTCTTCTCTAGTAGGTTTTGTAGTATTGATATGAATATTAATAGGATAATATGGAGTAGCGTCTAGACCCATCATATCTAATAATTGGGCATGTCTATTAAGATCTATAATAGTCTTATTTACAACTGCGCTATTTTCACTAGCCAATACATCAAAAGGACCTGGATGGAAACTTACACGAATATTATTAGATTTAATATAATCACCAAGAGATTTAAGCTTAAATTCTATAGTTTTAAAATTAGGCAATTGACTAAATTCATAAAATCCCATGAATGCAAACATATCACTTGAAAGTCTATATAATTTTATACCCTTTGATATATTATATTTTAAGACTTTTTGGCAGTCATCTATATTTGCAATTGCAAGTTCAGACACATATGATAGACCTTTTTCTATAAAAGTTCTATGTATCATAGTACGATTAGTAGAAATATAGTCTTTATGGGCTTTTCCAAGATTAATTCCTAGAGAAATACAACAGTAACCTAATTTAGCCATGATTTTAAAATATGATTAACCTTTATTAAGAATATAGAATATGCCAATTTAGCGCTCCAGATCAAATCTGAAAGACTTAATACTGCAAGAGTATCTAATATATCAAGATGATTATAATGATCTGGACAAAGCCCTATGATATGAAGAATCAATTCCATTGATATAGTATATATTACGCAGTAAAATTAATAAATAAAAAAAGAAAAAGGAAATCGATATTCTAAGTTAATCCCACCAATTATGTATATGATTCTCTAATATATCAAATAAAATTCTATTAGCTTTATTCTCCATATAATGCCCTATATTTATTGCAATATTAATTTTACTATCATTTTCAAGTATAAATTTTTCATGTTTTGTTACTTCTTTATATGCATGTTTATACTTTTTAAAATAACCATCAAATTTTTCCCATATCTCATTTATTTTAAGTGTACTATAATCTTTATTATCTTCTAAAGGAATCCATAAATATTCGCAATGATGATAATTCATATATTCATGTGCATAAAATTCAGATTGAATTTTATCAATAAGTCTTACACATGTCATCATTAATTGAGCATCTCTCTTTGCACTTACATGTCTATTTTTTTCACCTATATAATAAGCTTGATGTTTAAGTTTTGTCTTTAGAATATCAAATATATATCTATGATCATAATCTCTGTCCTTCCAGATTATTTTAAACCAGCGAATAAGATTTTTTATTCCATAATAAAAATCTTTATGTAAAAATCTGTATTCAAATTTCCAATTAAGACAGAATCTGCGCCAAATATTTAATTTAGTTTTTTTCATATAAAATTTTTATTGCAATTTTAGATCCTGCCCATATAGATAGTAATATTAAACCCAATTGCATAAATATATCTGGCAGTGGAATGGGATTAGTCCAGCCGTATTTTGCTACATCAAATACAGTAATAGGTATAAACCATGCTAATTGACATGCTACAATACAAAATCCTATAAAATGTTGCCTATTATTAGAAGACTTATCAGTCCATTTTTTTATTCTTTTAATCATATCTGATTTTCTCAATTTTATCAATTTTAAAATAACTAAATTTTCTCAAAAAATCCACATAATAACTCAATTAATTCACCATTAAAATCAACTTTACACGTCCAGGCCGAACCATTTAAAAATGATGATACAACACAATTAATATCTGTTACAACACCTTGCTTTACTGCTAACTCAGAATTTGCTGTATTATACATCATCTTATTATATTCATCAAATGCACCTTCCGCAAACTTTACTATATCACCAACTTTAAGATTGAAATCAAATCTATAATAATAATCAGTTGGGTCCTCTTTTACTAGTGTAAAAAAAATCTCCAGATATTGGTTTTGGTTGAATTTGTAGGTCCCACTCTCTTAAAGCATTGAATATAATATCACTCACTTCCATTTCTGGATTTTCTTTTGCTATAAGTATCGCAGATAAAAATACTTCTATATCTAAAGCAAAATCTATAGCTGTATTTAGAGCATTTCCTGCTGCTATAAAATCTTTATTTTGGTATGTTCTATCCATATACTTTTAATTTGAAAGTGGCATTTTTATTGCAGGATGACTTTGATAATTCTCTAAAATAATATCATCCAAGGTATATTCTGAAATATCATTAATAACCCTATCGGATATTTTTACCGTTGGTAATTCATATGGTTCTCTTGTTAACTGTTCTTTAATGCCATCTATTTGATTTTTATAAATATGAGCATCACCTAAATTAGCAATTAGTTCATCAGGCACCATATTAACCATTTTACCTATAATTTCTAATAGAAGCGCATATGATGCGATATTAAATGGAAGACCTAATGGAACATCACTTGACCTCATATTGAACATTAAAGAGATTGCTCGTTTGGGAACTCCTATGGAATCATAATATGCCATTTCATCTCCATACTCTACGTCATATTTTGCCCCATATTTATACTGCCTAAGATGTCGATATCTCTCCAATCTACTCAACTCTCTCGTATAAAACTGAAAAAAGTTATGACATGGCCGAAGTACCATCTGGTCGAGTTCCCCCACGTTCCACGCTGATACAATTATACCTCTATCATCTGGATTTGTTTTGAGTATATGGATTGCATCTGCGATTTGGTCGGTTATACAGGTACCTACTTCATCTCTATTTGTTGTCCTATCAAAGTAAGTAAAGTATGACATCCAACTTCTCCACTGCTTACCATATATCGGCCCAAGTTCACCCCACTCCTTTGCAAACTCAGCATCCGTTTTAATACGCTCGATAAATTCTTCTTTTGATAGTTCATCTTGTACATCTGGAGCATAACCTTCTCTAATTGCTTGAGGGTTCAATGCAACGCAATTATTTAAAGTAATCGATCCCCTGTACTTTTTATAAGCATCTCCTACCCATATAGTATTATCATTTTCTACGAGATACTCTATTGAAGTATCTCCACGTAAAAACCATAGAAGCTCGGTTACCATAGTTTTGAATGCCATTTTCTTCGTAGTCAAGAGTGGAAATCCTTCACTCATTTTATGTCGTATCTGTCTACCGAACACTGATATTGTTTGTCCATTTCTTGTTTCTTTTCTAGTACCATTCTCTAAAATATCTTTTAAGAGATCTTGATAAGCCATGTCTATTTTATTCATAGTTTTATATATTTAATTTTTTTAATACATTCAGGTGCTATATAATCTGATATAAATTCATAGTCTGAATTGATTGATTTACCTGTTGATTTATAGATATAAGGAGTATGATTATTAGATTCTATGTATAATATAGCTAATTCTTTCCAATAATTTCTTCCTAGCTGAGTATCTATTATTTTATGGATATTATTAGTTATAAACACTTTTCCTTGTTTTGTCTTACCAATACCTTTTTTGTAATCTGGTATTAATCCATTAATTAAAATAGTAGGAATATTTTCAGGTTTAGTAATGTGATATAACATATTTTATTATTCTGGTAAATTAATAGATGAAATATCAGCCCAGTATTCATAATAGCTCAAATCATAATAATCTCCACTATCATTCATACACCACGATGGACTGCAATCACCTCCGGCTGTTTCATAAAATCCAAAAGATAGATCTAGAGGTATTTCATGTGCATTATGTAATATTACAAGCTTATATTCTTGTGGTAATATTTTAGATGTTTTATTCCATTGTAGATTCATAATGTTCTAGTTGTGTTTCGTTAAAAATATGCAGCAATCCATATTTATCCATTTCAGCGACTATTCTAATCTCGCCCGCAACTGTTTCAAATACAGATACTATCGTACATGGAAATTTATATCCTTTAGGTTTCCACGCCTTATCACCTACTTTAAATTTAGTATTATTCATAATTTATTTTATCTTTTTTAAATCCTCTTTTAATCTTTTTCTAAAAGAATCTTCTCCATCATCGCATGCTACTAACCAATCTATTCTTTGAGCATAGACTTGGGCTATTTTTAAATACTTAACTCCATTTTTAAATTCCTCGATAATATCTTCTGGGTAATTTGAGTATTTTGAATCTTCTGAATCCCAATATCCCAGATCTTCTTTTGATATATTTTTTCCATTTTTTTCTATTATATCCTCAATAGTATCAATAATATTTGATATTTCATATTGCGTATAATTAAAAGTACCCCCTGACATATTATATATTATTTTAGCAAGTTAATGAAATTCCACTCATCGTACAATTACAAACTCCAGATCCTCCATTTTTAGGATTACATGAGCAAGTATCATAGAAATTTGTAGTATGATAATCATAAACATAATTTGGACTTATATTTGTAGGCGGGATTATATTATCTTTTTCATATAAATCAAACATAAAATTGATCCTATCAATAGTCTCTAAATCTGATTTAGGAATTACTGCAAGTATTAATTTTTTTAATGTTTCTATTGTCATATAGTATTATTATTTGTATATTTTTTATTTAATTTTAATATTATTCCAAATTTTACCATTAGGCTCTACAATATTCAATTTACCATTAATAAAATCTTGAAATTCCTCTTCATTAAAAAGTGTAATTTGCAAAGAGTCTTTATTGATAATACTATAAATTGATCTTAGAAATATCCCATGACCACTATTTTCAATACAGTCCTTACGAATTGCCAATAGCTCTTCCCCTTGTGAATTTATTAATTCTATGCTATTTACATCTTGTTTCATATTATATTTTAATGTGAGTCTCCAATATCATTCTTTTCACCATAAATAAGATAATCAGGATTTATAACTTTTGCCACCTTTTGTCTTTCTCCTGTCTCTAATTTTATTACTACTCCCTCATGAGGTACTTTTGTGCCTTCAATAAAGTTTTTAAAAGTAAAAGAATCTTGAATTTCTTGTGACCAAGGTCCAAAATATAAAACTGGAATATGTGGGAGTTCTAAAAGTGCTCGTGTTGTAGCTTCGGTAGATTCTGTGCTATAATACTCTCCATTTTCTTTAATATCAAAAATTGCAAATTCAATATCTTTTAAACCATAATCATAATTCTTTTGAATACCTGCCCCATAGATCTCACCATATATTATAAATCCAGATCCAAAATCTTCAGGAGTTGAGTATTGTCTTGCAAAATTCCAAAGTTTTTCTTTGATCTTATATTTATCAGCTATTTCATACCATACATTAGTATCATAAAACCCTTGAGAATCAGAGCCTCTTTCTACATTATGAGAACCTATTACAAATTCATATTGATACCACTCATCAGTGATTCTAAGAAATCTTTTTATTTTATCCCAAAGAGTAAATTTATTCTTTTTTACAATGCCATATCGAGCATTAGTACCGTGAATTTTTCTAGTAATTTGAACAATATCTTCTTGAGTAAACATATTATTCACATTCTTTATATTTGGAAATTTATAGTAAATAGGGAAATTTGGATTTTCTGAATATCTAATTTTTTTACCAGAAGCAAGCTGAATTTGTTTTGCTGGAGGTTCATACTTTACAATGCTCATATATGACATTACATCCATGCCCTCTTTCAGTTTTGAAATTTCCATTTCAGTATACATAAAAGGTATGATCAAACATTCTGAATACACACCACGAAGCTTGATAGTTCGAACACGATTGCCAGAACGTAGATAATTTGTTACATTCATTTTTTCAGCCAATGTTTCTGGTATTACCGCGTCTGTGGTTGCACATACTATTAAATCACCTTCTGCATATTGATCTTTCTTGATAATACAAGACCAATTACCTACCATGGCCTGCTCGATGTTATCGGCGCCTGGTATAGGTATAATTTGATTAATTCGAGCAATGAATGCTACAGAGTTTAAATTTTCCATATTAATATATGTCTTTAAAAATTTGAATTCCAAAATCCCAAATAAGAAAATCGAAACCGATTATAAAAATATCTGTATAAATACCAGATTCTATAAAATGAGATTGCTTAGAGTGAGTTATATAAAATCCTGGAAGTAGTGCTATTTGAATAAAACTATTTTGTATAGTCTTATACATATAAAATTTATAAACTTTTTTCATATCTTTATTTTAATTTATCTAGTTCTCTAATTATGTTTTCTAAAATATTAATTATACTATATAATTCACTAGTAGGTGCAACTGAATATAACTCTTCAGATTCTGAGATCAAAGAAGAAGTCTTTTTTTGCAAAGACGCTACTTTTTTTTGTACTTCTTCTTTAGATATAGACTTAGATTCGGTGATATGAGCAGTCAAATCTGAGGTCATCCAGTTAGTTTTCTTTATCATTATTTTATTACTATTTAGTAGTTACTCCAGGAATAGGATATAGGGGGTTTTTAAGTCGATTAATTTGAGTATCAGATAATTTCTTTTTTGCAGAATAATACTCAATAATGCTTTTATGAAATTTAACTTTTTCTGGGTAGAGAGATACATTATACTTTAATTCGATCTCTAATTTGATATTTGAATCTTGCATAAATTTGTTTTTGTAAAAGTAAAAAATAAGATTAAGAAATTATAATTTAATTATCAAGTAAATCATATGGCAAATCTGCATTTTCTAGAATAAATTCTATTAATTTTTCCTCTAATCGACCTTGTATTTCATCACCATTATCATCATAAATTTCCCAAGATGAATATCCGCTCTGATGATTATTATCTTCGCAATGAACTACTGTATAAAATTTATTATTAAATTCAACTTCATACATAGTTTCTGTTTGTACTTTTTTTATTTTTTGATTTTCCATAATTATATTATTTATTTTAAATTTTAATTATTTTTATTTTTTAATGCAATAAGCATTTCACAATCAATAAGTGAGCCGATCATTAATGGAGATCCGAGCTCTGAATCTATTTCGCCATATTCGCTTTCTTCTACTTCAAATACAGCAAAATCATTATCTGCCCAGTATAAGATTTTATATTTCTTTTCCATATTTATCTCGTTCATGTTTGTATGTTTTTAGATTACCACTTTATTTGAAATCTGTCTTCAACAATAGTTATTTTATATCCCATCTTCTCTAATTCAATTTTCATAGTATCAACTATATCTCTTGATAGACCAGATGATGTAAGATCCTTTTTTATGTCAATATTATAAGAAAAATGACCATTACCTGCAACAGTATCTATCCATCTTAATATTATTTGAAGTGAGGATTCTAATGCTTTTTTCCTCATTGCTTCTGAGTGTGTTTGCTTTTTAAATAGTATCATGTTTTACGGTTTCATTTTAAATTTTTTAAGTACATTTAATACACTATCTATTTCTTGCATTCTATTATCAGGTAAAATTATCACTCCACATTTCTTTTTCATTCTTATATTTTATTTTTATATTTGATTATTCTACTTCAAAACAAAGATCCGGTTTTTCTTTTAAAAAAGAAATATCCATAATTATAAATGAATCCATAACTGAACATTCTAAAATAGATCCATAGACAGTTTTACCTCGTACTGCATCATAGTCTATTATGTCGCCTCTAAAATCAAATTGACGTTTTACAATTTCACATTCTGAAAGTACTATAGTAGTATGAGAATTTACATGCGCTTCTACTTTTCTATTTTTTGAAATTTTATCATTTATTTTAAGATATGTACTTAATGGTACTTTAAAAGTGCTCATTATTAAATTAGATTAGCTGTTTTGTATAATACAAATGTACGATTAATTTTTGAGATTTTACAACTTTTCAATGTATATTTGTTTTTTTGCTGTATAAATAAAAAACCCTAAGCTATTACTAACTTAGGGTTTTAATATTATATTTTATAGAATTATTAGGCTTGAATATCTTTTGAATCTGAATTAGAATCTGAAGATGGACTAGATTGATTAGGTTTAAAACTAAATTTATCTAAAGTATCTGCACCCATACCTATTGCAGTTATAATTGTAACAGCTTGTACAAGACCATCTGAAGGCTTCATATTTTCATGAGTATAGCTATTTAGCATCATAGTTATACATAAAAATAAAGCGCCTACAAAAGCAATTACTGGTTTAATTGAAGTAGAACCTCTTTCATCTTTAAAAAGATCTTGAATCCAGGAAATAAATCCATTTTTTGAAGTACTCATAGCGATATTTTATAATAAATATCATCTAAATGAATTCAATACTATTAGTATTTTTATCCCAAATAAAAGTAATTGGTTTATTTCTATAATTATAATCTTCTCCTAATATCGAAGCATTAAAATAATGAGTATCACCATCATAATAATAACCATGACCAGAGTGAATATGACCGCAAACATGAATTTTAGGTTTAATTTCCTTAATTCTGTCAGCCAATAACTCACAACCAAGATGATCTGATCTACCGATAACCTGGTCAACATAACCCCAAGCAGGACCGTGTGTAACCAATATATCCGTATCAGCTGGAATCAATGACCATTTATATCTAATTTCCTCACCACGTCTTGGCAAATTAAACGCCCAATTATAGAACTCAGGTTGCCAAGGACTACCCCAAATTTTAACCCTATCCTTATAATTATCATATTCCTCACCAGTAAGATATAAATCATCCTGTAGGTAGTTTATATTCTTATAAAAATCCAGAATTTCTTTTGTTTTCTCAACATTATCCTGAAAACCCCAATCATGGTTACCAGCAATGAATACCTTATGATCGTATATAGCCAGTTTATTATACCAACCACAAAACTCTCTTATCTCATGCTCATACCCCATAGAAGAAATATCACCAGCATGAATTATTATATTACCTCCAGGTAAATCAAAATGACATTGTTTGTGTTTACAATGAGTATCACTAATAAGAGTAATTTTTTGGGGCATTATAATATCAATGATGTATTAAAGAAAAAAGAATATAACTTAGACCAATAAGGCAACCAATACTTGTAATTTTAATACCAGATGTGAGTTTTTTATTATTCTTTGATAAATTATCAATATAAATTCTAGATATGCTATCTTTAGATTTATAAAGTTGAATTTGATTTTTAAAAGTCTCATTATCAGTCTTAAAAGTTTTAATTACTGTGTCTTTATATTGTGACTCTTTTACAGTCAAATTTAGAATACTTAAAGTTAAGCTATCTTGCCTTTTTAGACTATCATATGAAACTAGATCGTATGCTACTAATTTACCTACTTTATGAGAAAGATGTAGACTACTGTCCGTACCTGGATAAGAAAAAGCTGTCAAGCTCAGTAGGAGTGTAGTGAGAAATATGATTGTGAATTTCATTATACTTATTTTTAATGTAAATGTATTTTATTGTTTGTTTTTGAATTAGACTATCGACATATACAATACTATCTTTGTAAATGTATATAACACTGTCTTGTTTTTTATGAACTGAGTCTAATTTAGAAATTTTATAATTTAAACTATCTATTTTATGATTAAACTCAAATTCCCGTTTATTATGTAATTCTCTTTGATAATTTGTATAATAACCAAATATAATTACAATAATAATACAAAATCCTAGTACTTTACTCATAGTATTATTTACTTATTTTTTAGTTTAGTAGTGTCTTTATTAGTTTTAGCTGAATCAACCTTGGTTTTTGAAGAATCTGATACTGCCATTTTAACTGTATCTACTTTTGAAATTTTAGTTGAATCTGATTTAGCTAGAGAGCTAGATGTTACTGAATTACAGCTTACAATTGTCATTGCTGTAATAAGTGAAAGCATGATTTTTTTCATTTTGTTTTTATTTAAAAATTGGTTAGTATTCCTGATGGGTATCGATCCCACTCCTCTGCCTTGAAAGGGCAGCGACTCAACCATTTTGTCCTCAGGAACGATTAATTAAATTAATCTTTAAAGGAAAATACTTTTATGCAGTATAATATCCAGTAAAAGCGGGTTCTAAATAAGATGCCAGTTTTTTGATCTCACTGTCTATAGGAGATCCACTCTTACTAAATCCAATAAATAGACTTGATGGCTTAATAGCCCTAAGTATAGAGCGTACCTTTTTACCATCTACTTCATGATCTTTAAAAATTACAATTTTCTTCATAGATTTTATTTTATTAATTTATTATTAAAATAGTGGACATGTTGGGATTCGAACCCAAGTCTAACAATTAATCCTATAAAACTCATTCACAAGCTTATTCTCGTTTTCTAACTAGACAAAATATATAAATCACTATTTATCGTGGTATTCAGTGCTGATTTAAACATCGTATTTATAATGCTGGGTGTTCAATCATTTAAACCACTCACACTTTTGCAGGCACTTCTGTTTCTAGGGTATCATGCGACCCCACTGGACTAAGCCGCCATTGCGAACTCACCATCAGCGAACGCCATAGCGTCCTCGAAAGTCCATGTAGATAATTCTACGTTTGCATTTATTTTTTATATAGGTTATTAAAGTGTTTCCAATACTAACACTGCCTGCATCATTTTAAAGAACTACATTGCCATCAATTACCAATCTCATGCCCGATTATTATCATTGATTATTATACTATAAATATACATACATAAATTTAATTTAAAAAATTGATTTTTAAAGTCTTGTATTATTATGATTTATTTTTAGTATATATGATTAATTATTTTTTCTTCTTTTTTGTCTTTTCTCATTTATTTTTTGAATCTGAGAACATAATTCATACTCTTCAAGTTCTATTAATTTTGGCATTTGAAGATTTAGGGTTTTTAAATATTCTTTTCTTTCAAGTGAAAAAGTAATTTCTTTAGATTCAGAAAATACAACTTGGAATATTTCAATTTTTGGTTTTTTATTTTTTATTGCCCATAAAATAGTCTTTACCATTTTTAATACAAGATCAGAATCTTTATTTTTGATTTTATCAAAAAATTCACTCTGATTCTTAAATGATAATACATGTGCTGCCATTAATACTGTCATGATTTTAGGTCTTCTACTCTAGTTATAGCACTAGGAGGTATATTATTTAAAGTGTAACAACCATTTGATTTATAATTTGGATCTTCATATAATTTAAAATAATCTCCAGGTATTTTATCAGTATCTATAGAAAAAAGTGTCCAGTTTTTAATTCCAGTTTTATAAGTAAAATTATCAACTAAATATAATGCTGATTCTTTTGAAAGAGCTAAATAAACTCTATCTGGATGGTAAGACGCCTTTGATCTAGATTTTGGAACTAGGCCAATTTTTTCTATTTTATTTGAATTTATAGTAGGGGCTATATGATATAATATTTTAGGATATTTTTCTATAATTATATCAAATTTTGCCTCAAAAAATATTGAAAAAGTAACTCCGTCTTTTATATAATATTCTGCATATTTTTTCTCATATTTACCTACATATTCTTTAGATTGCATAAAAGAAGGAAACCAACCTAGATTATTAGCATCTTTAAGAAGATCATTAAATTTTGATAAATCTATTTTTTGTGAAAATATAACTTTAAAAGTATTATCAATATTATCACTTTTAAAATTTAAAATATTTGAATATTTTCTATGTAAAATAGACACTGTTTTATTTAATTGCACAGTCTTTATTTCACCCTCTTTGAGGTTTATAGAATACTCTTCTTTATATAAATCTAAAAGTATATTTAGTAATTTCACATTTATAAATATATTAATCTTCTTTAATAATGATTCTTTTTATAAACTCTTCAGGAAAATTATCATCAGATCTAGTTATAAGATCAGTAAGACATCCATCTAAAAAATATGTAATTGCCCAATCTGACTCTGATCTTACACTTCTACCAACTCCTTGAAGTATAGATGTACAGGTTTTCCAAGTATACCATCCTGGAGAGTATTTCATTTTCTCTGAAACATACTTATCTCCAATATAGGGATATGGCACTTTAAGGAATATTTGAAGTCTGCTTTTATCGTCTTTTAGATCCAGACCTTCTAGAAGAGAAGGGCCTATAAGAATATTACCAGGAGTGGCTATAAATTTAGAAAGAACATCAATTTTCTCATCTGTACCTCTATACACATGAATTCTTCTTTGCTTAGATTTTGGTAGATTAAATAGTAGTTTTCTACCTAGATCATATGAGCCTGTATGTATTACTCCTGATTCTTTTGGATGAGCATCCATGATCTTTTCAACTGTCTTTACTAGCCATGATATATTTTTATCTATATCTTTCATGCCCATTCTACGATTAGGATAGTAATATATTGGTGATTTTGAGTAGTCAAATGAAGACTGCATCTTTTTATAAAATGATTTACTAACTCCTATAGAATTTTCAAATTCTGATCTAGATCCCATAGTCGCAGTCATCATAAGTTTAAATCCAAATCTATCTAAAAAGTGCTTTTTCATAAGATACTTTTCATCTAGACAATTAAAAGTAATCTCTTGATCTTTCATACTCTTAATCATAAAATGCAGACCAGACTCTTCAACTATAGTAATATAATCTTCTATTTTACATAGTACATCTTTGACATAATCAAAATATTTAAATACATTTGACCACTCTTTTGAAACTAGATTATCTCCAAAAAGTTCTTTTGCCTTTTTCTGAACCTCATCTCTGTATGATTGGGCTTTGCCTAAGACAATCATAATGCGCTTCAGGGATGCCAAGAGAGCGCTTTTATCTTCTGTCTTAATCATACTATCAATATTCTCTTTCAGTAGCTCTGTATTGACTAGAATACTTTTAAATCCAATATCGCTAAGACTTAAAACTAATTTAAGAACGTTATCATGTGTTTTATGAGATATTTTTGGGCTAAAATGTGTTTGAACTATATCTACTACTCTATGAGCTTCATCACATATTACAAAATCTCTAGTCTCAAATGCACTACCATTTATAGATTTATCTTCTACGTAATTTCTCTGAATCAGTGCATATGAATAGGTTAGTAAACTCACTAGCGCCTCAATTGCCTGTTTTCTAGATTGGAAATACCCACATTGATTATAGCAATTTAATTTTTCAGAATCTTTATATGAAAGACCCTTATTCTTGCACTCTCCTAAAGAAAATTTTTCATTATTCAAAGAGCATATATAATTGTCTACACCCTTAATATAACCCCAATTATTAAACTTAAAATTTAAGATGTCTCTAGTATACTGCTCATGAAGACTGAGATCTGAAGTTAAAATATATCCAGTCTTAGATCTACTGGCCATAAAAGATGCAAAGAGAATGCCTATTATAGACTTTCCAGATCCAGTAGGGGCATCAAGAAGATAGACTCCATTTTTATCTTTATTGTAAGATTTTATAATATCTTCAACTACCTCTTTTTGGCCAGATCTGTATTTAAAATTAGGAAATTTAGATTTAACAAAACCGTCGAATTCTTTATAAGATATTGTCATAATATTATTTACATAATTTATCAGCCACATAAGTAGCAGATATTGCATCTGGTTTACACCTTACAGTATAGCCCAATGATTCTACATACCCTAATGCTGCTCTTAATGCTTGATTTGATTTAAATTGAGGATCTGGATTTAGATCTATGTCTATAAATGCAGGCTTTTTAATATTAAAAGATTTAAGATATTCAGCAATTTCAATAGATCTTTCTACTTCTGCCCATAGACGAGTAAATTCAACTTCAGTCTTGGCTGTCTGTTTTAGTATTTTAATTCTAGGAATCCATTCAGTTGAGTAAAGAACATGACCTCCTCGACCTTTATTATGTAGGACTATTACAGTTGCATAGATAGTTTTACGTCCAATATTTTGAGAATCACAACCAATGTAAATATCAGTATTCTCATTTTTAAGTAAATAACTTTTTATATATGGAATAATGTCTATCTCTTGATTATCAGTTAAACTCTTAAATATTCGGTTCATAAAATTAGATTTGCTTCATGTATAAATATATTTTAGAGGGCAATATTGGATTCGAACCAATGATTGTCTAGTTTTGCAGACCAGTGCCTTTAACCACTCAGCCAATTGCCCAAATTGACAAATGTGCTCCAGGAGGGAATCGAACCCCCACTCCTTACGGAACCAGATCCTAAGTCTGACGCGGCTACCAATTACGCCACTGGAGCAAGAAATTATATGTGCTTCTGGTCGGAGTCGAACCGACACGGACATTACTGTCCAAGGGATTTTAAGTCCCTCGCGTACTACCTATTTCGCCACAGAAGCATTTTTTATTGTACTTCGGATTGGATTCGAACCAATGACCCCCAGCTTAGAAGGCTGGTGCTCTATCCAGCTGAGCTACCGAAGCATATTTTAGTGAGGACATACCCAGAACTGACCTGGGGACTCATGCTTACAAGGCAAGTATTTTTCCAATTAAACTACACGTCCAAAATGAAGCTTTTAAATTATCCCCAGAGCTTCTCAACTGTGCTGGCATACGTTATGAATATGTTTCATATTCCTCCAGAGGTTTAGTGGCAGGTAGTGGATGCTATCCACCTTAACCAGACTTTCCTATCTTCGATCCCTTGGCCTTTGGGCTGTTGTTGCGAGGGCAGGATTCGAACCTGCGACCTTCTGGTTATGAGCCAGGTAAGCTACCACTGCTCTACCTCACAATATAATTTTAAAAAATGATAGTAGGTTATCAACATCTTTCTTGTTGTTATCAGCCCCTTTTTCGCCTATCATTTTTATTTGAGTATTATACTATAAAAGTACTAAAAGATTTTGATTATTTATTAGTATATCTTCTAAGTTTTATCTATAAAATTTCTTGCATCTTTTATTTTTTCTTTAGTATTATTAGACATATCAGTCCACTTTAATCTTAAAATAATCCATCCTAATTTTTCACAATATTCATCTTTTCTAATATCTCGTTGTCTATATTCTTCATATCTTTGATGTTGTTCACCGTCTATTTCTATAGCTTTTTTTAATTTAGGCCAAGCAAAATCAAGCGAATATATTCCAATTGGATATTCAGACTTATATTCTTTATTAATAAATTCATTTTCTATAACTCGAGAAAAGAATTTTTCTGGATATGATTTTTCGTTATTCCATCTACTTTTTCCAATATTCCAAGCTCTACCTTCTTTATGAGCTTTTTTCATAGATATAGATAATTTTTCTATAGTCTCTTTTGAATGCTTTTTACCAATAGAACTTTTTTTAATTTTAGCTAATCTATCTAATCTAAAGGGATTCAATTCACAATTAGTAGTATGAGCCCCTATTTTATTTTTGTCAAAATCATTAAAGCAGTATTTGCATACGCTATATAAAAGCTTCTGTTTTTCTAATCTTAATTTCCTAATACCAGTTTTTTCTCTACCTAATTTATAAGATTCTCCTCTATTGTGAGAAGAACAGTGTCCTATATACGCTTTTCTTTTTTCAAAGTCTTTATTGCATTTTTCACATCTATACATATTTGTATTTTATTATAAATATAGCTCAATTGAAAAGTAGTTAACTGTGCGGGTAGGACAGGATTCGAACCTGTGATGGTCTTGCGACACTGGATTAACAGTCCAGACTTTTCGGCCTCTAAAGCAACCTACCCGTAATTTTGTGTGGAAATACCAGGATTCGAACCTGAATTAAATGAGTATCAGTCATTTGTGCTAAACCATTCTACTATATTTCCAATTTGTGCGGAAAGCAGTGTAATCGAAACACAACCAAATTAATGATCCACTCGCTTAGCAGGCGGTGACAACAAACCTCATTGCTTTACTTTCCAATGTGTGACAGCGGGTAACGATCCCTATCTGACTGCTTCACAAGCAGGTGTGCTACCATTACACTACAGTCACCATATTAAGCGGAGAAGTGAGGTATCGATCCCCATACCCGAAGGTACTCGCAGTTTTCAAGACTGGATCTAGCGCCAGCTAAATTACCTCTCCAAAATTATTTTACTGTCTCCTTTACAGTGGAGACTACTAACAATGTCCTTGTGAATATTATGTGCACCCTAAGGGGATTGAACCCATGACCTCCACATTATGAGTGTGTTGCTCTACCGCTGAGCTAAAGGTGCAATATGTATGTAGCAACTGTCACAAGCTCTTAGAATCTACATACTAATTCAGGTTGTAAATCGGGCGATACCAATTACGCTTCACCCTTTCAAAATAACTATTACCTATCGGACGTCATCTTTAACCTTTTGGGATCCTAACCTCTCGGTCTCTAAAGGCTTATAGTTATTGTAGTCGCTAATGGAATCGAACCACTATCTTCGGGACCAAAACCCGACGTGTTAGCCTTTATACTAAGTGACTAGGTGTCCTCGGTTTTTTATAAGAGAACCGTGCACGGGTAAAAACTCTATTGGAGTAGAATGTCAGAATCGAACTGACGCCACAGGCTTGGAAGGCTAGTGTACTACCGCTATACTAATTCTACATTCAGAAGTGCTTTTGATAAGTGCACTACAATTTCCTCTTAGATGGTTTACAATGTCTACGCCAACCAACAAACCCTACGTAGTCCATGTGAATTACGATATCACAACCTCTTGCATGTAAGGCAAGCGCTCTTCCATTGAGCTATGGGACTATAGGGACGGTTAACTAACGCCCGCCACAACTACCACCGCCAAGAATAGTTTTAGTGTGAGTTTTTAACCTCAATGCGTCTGTCTAGATGAAAGGTGACGATCCTTCCTAGTCTTGCTCCCAAAGCAAGTGCCTCACCAACTCGGCCACATCTAGATATTTACTTTCCAATATGTCAAAGAACTAATTGTACTCTCAAAGTGATTCGAACACTTATCTCTAGATCCGTAGTCTAGTATTCTACTCCATTGAACTATAAGAGCATTTTGGCACGCACGTAGGGATTCGAACCCTCATCTTTGGTTTTGGAGACCAATACTCTAGCCATTTGAGCTACGCACGCAATTTATATTATCTATATTTTCTTATGAGTTTAAAAAGTTCTCTTATATCTGTGAATTTTAATTCTTGTCCTGGCTTTATGGGAATGAACGCTATTGTAAATCCATGATTGCCACAAAAATAATCTTCCTTTTTTATCCTGTTACCATTCACGCTATCGACATATATCCAAGGAAAGTTACCTGCAAGTTTTACTTCTATCCCAAGTCGTTTCATCCTGTCTATGAATACCATCAATATATCTTTCTGCTTCATTTCCTATTGATATTATAAAAGTAAAATTAATTTTTGATATTTTAAAGCTTTTTTAAGTATTTTTATTTTTTTATTATTTAAATTAAAAAAGCCCTGAGAGTTTGTATTTCCCAGGGCTTTTAAAATATAATTGAGTAAATTTATTTATCCATATTATATTGCCCTGGGCTGTATCTAGATTTATCTTGCATATTATTGAGTGTAATATAACAAGAGCCTAGTGAGGTCGTCGGTACGCGTCCTAATTGCCAATTATTGATATGTATATTACCTTGTGTCATTTTCTATAAATATCATACTTTTGAATAAAAAATAGATTTTAATTTTTATTTTAGTATTAGCATATTAAATCTTGTATTTAGGGGAAATCATAACGTGGAGTAAAATCCAATATTACTTCTCTAAAAAATTTAATAGGTTTCTTTTCCTTTTTTTCTTGGTTATCCTCACCAATGACAATACATTTTATTTTCATATTATATAAGTGATAATGCGTGTTCAATTGCTTTTTGTCTTACTTCTTCATAATTATTAGACCAGTCTTGGGTTGAATCGTCATTTTCTATGCCATACTCTTCTCCAACCCACACAGTAAAAATATATTGAGCTGTTTCTTTAGTTAACCCACCTAAAAACTGCACTTCAATTATAATATTATACTTCTTCCTAAACCAGTCTATGACTTGCTGCCACAAGGGTAATGAGTAGGACATATCGTACTTATTCCAGTCATCACACTTAATTTTGCCTTCAGGAGTACTAGATCCATATATATACCGATCTACATTATTACCAGTATCTCCAGTATAAACGTAGGCCATACAAGGTTCATCAAAACCTCTTTGCTTTAGTACTTCTGCTATTGATAGTGGCACAAATTGTTCTTTCATTTTTTACTTTTTAAGTGGATAGATTACATCTACGAGTTTGCTTGCCATACTTGATTTTACTTCAAAATCCTTAATATATAGGGATTCAAAATGCGCATGGACTCTAGCTTCACTCTCTGTTACTGATTCCGCATCGACTAGATATTTCACTGTCTCTTTTCTTACTTTTTCTGAATTAGGATCAATAGTCCTAAATTCTACTTTTACTTCAAAAAACATATTTTATTTTTTAGTTTTATTTAAATAACGAATTAATAATTCTATTGGAATACCTACTGATAATGTAAGTAAAATTATACCAGATAAAAAATAAAGAATGCCTGTTTTATTTATTAACCAAAAAGAAATATTACATAGTACTATTATAATTGATAATAATATTACAAATATTGCTATCTTTTTAAGTGGATATTGCTTTATCATATCGATTTATTACAGTGTAAAAGTAATTAAAAAAAGTGATCTTATAGTATTTTATTTCTAAGTAGTAGTATATTTTTTTCCTAAACTTGTAATAGCTTCTATTGCTGTAGGTAAATCAATATTGAAAAATTCTCTATTATTAGAAACTCGGTATTGATCTAGATATTTATGTATTTCACTTTCTAAAAATTCACCCTCATTACATCTGAAAATATACTCTACAATAAAAGGAGTAGCCACGCCAGTAGCAGATGATATTTGCTGAGCTCTGTCTTTAGGATCTTGTTTTGTATAACCTATTTTTAGCAGATTTGGCATAGATTGATTTGACAGCACATATATCCAATATCTTCCAGAGCCTAGATCATTAGAATATGATTTACGTCTAGAGGTATAATATGTGACATCATCCCAGTCTTCCATACCTGGAATAGTACATGGCGTTATAGTAAAATATGCAGCTGGATAATCCAATACATCATCAGTTTTAGATATATATTGATCTGCCTCTTGAGGAGTTAATCTTATTATAGATTTTTTCATACTATAGCATCATTATGATTAAGGCAAAAAGACCAATGCTCCACCATGGCATAAAAATAAAAATAATCATTTCTACTAAAAGACTGAATTTAAACATCTGTAATAAAGTCAATCCTAAATCATTTGCAAATAGTAGTGAGATTAATGGTACTGCAAATATGATCAATATAGTAAATATGATCTTCCTTAAAATATGTAATGCCTTCATTTTAATTAAATTAAAAAGAGAGTTCCACTTACTGCTATAGAGCTTGATTCAGCACAGCCAGTCACTCACAACCAATATCTTACTTCTGTCTCCTTTACAGTGGAGACTACTAACAATGTCCTTGTGAATATTATTGCTTTAATTCACTAACCCCAAGCTTGCAATTAGCTATATGGACTCTCAGGGGCCACGAGTTTAGTATCTCTTTCATTGAATAACGCTACTGTAATAGCTGTAATGCTGTTATGTTTTAAAACGGTAGCGGGATTAGTGCCTCAGATAATTTCCACCGTTGGAAATTCCTACCTGTACTTATCAGGCCATTACTATTCAACTTCAAAGCAGAAGTAAATGATTATAAAGAATTTTAATCTGCTAGATTATTTATTTCTAAATGCCACCCATTGAGCAGCTGTAAAATCTTTTGGTGTTTTATTTTGGCCATCTACCTCAATGGTAATTTTTATTTGTTTGGGCTTACGAATATAGGGCCAAGTGGCTATGTGAAAACCACTAATAAATTGACCAGATTTATATCTTTCTTCCCATTCATTACTAATACACATATGTGAAGAAGCTTTATTCTTAGTTGAATATAGGAATATACGATTATCCCAATTAATACCATCATTTGATACTTCTACCAAATCTCCCTCTTGTGGCGCCCAATCTTCATATAATTCAAAGCAATCTACTGGATGATCATAAACATACCCTTTAATGATTATAAACATATTATCCCAATCAAGATTACCATTATTAGAAATTCCACTTACTTGATAGATTTCTCCAAGTCGAAGATTATCATGATCGATATATAGTGATCCGTCTTTATAAAATTTACTTTGCTTTGTTACTAGCTTTACCTTGTCTCCTACTTTAAATTTTGGTGTCATATTTTTTTTGATTTTTTATTTATATAAAAGTACTACAAAACCTCTAAATAATTTAATTTTTTCCCAAAGTCAACACGTATATATATATATTTTTATCACACATTTAGGATCAATAGCAATCACCATATATATTTTTTGTAGATCTTTTCAATTTTTTCTAAATTTGGAAATTTGAATTTTTGACTTTTGGATCAAAAGCCGTGAAATCAATTTGAATTGTATAAAATAATCACACTCTCTCCACTAATTGATTCTTATCAGGTGATCGACAGTACTCGCATCGTAGAAGAACATTCCGCCTTTAAAGTAAACTTTGTAGATGATGTTTGGACGCTTTGAGGTGTCTTGTGCGTAGTATTCTCCTTCTGATGTGACAAAGGTGCAAGTTGGACACACTTTTCGTACTCCAGTAGAACGAGATTCATAGTCGGCTGACATTCATTTACATGAGGCGGCGCTTATTATCATACATACCGCGATTAGTGCTCTTTTCATATTGTTTGATTATTTTATTTCAACATATTCTTGAATGCTAGTAATTTTAGCCTCTGAGGTGCTGCCATAGACAAGTTTTTTAACATTACCTGCAGAGTCCACAACTAAGTACTCATAGTGAGGTTGAATGACATATATTCTACACCTCGGATATGTACCCCTTGCATTTTTGGCACATGCAGCATCATCGAAACCGAGCGCGGGTCCACAGGAAGTTATTAAAATGGTGCTTAAAGCGATTAAGATTAGGCTTTTCATATTGTTTGTAGAAATTGATTTTATATGCATTGTATATATTTTTATTGGGTAGGTGGAAAATTGCCGGGTGTGTAAATTTAGTATAGCGCACCCCTCCGCGCTAACATTGTCCTAGCTACGTAAATGTGCACCCCCAGCAAAACGCTAGTACTCTGCTAGCACCTGCTTAATACTTGCCACCAGGTCGCTCATAGAGAATTTGCCTTCTATAGCATGGAGATATGCATTATTTATATCACCTAGTAATTTTTCAGCGGTAGGCACCTCTTTAACTTTAAGTTGTCGTATATACTTCCAATAAGACGTATTATGATCTTTACTTGCTTTATAATCTGATTCATCATCTTCTATTACACTGTCCAGTGTAAATTTCTATTTGGTGTTGAGTAGAGATATATTCTTTCCAGCCAAGTTATTTTATTATTTGATACTTCTACCAGTTCTCCAGTCTTTGGTACCCAATCTTCATATAATTCAAAGCAATCTACTGGATGATTATAATCATATCCTTTGAGTAGTATAAAATCATCAGATTGACCTACGCCATTATTATTAACATGGTCCACTTCATAGATTTCTCCAAGTTGAAGGCAGTCGAGATCTATAAAATCCAATGAATAATTATAAAATTTACTTTGCTTTGTTACTAGCTTTACACTATCTCCGATTTTAAATTTTGGCGTCATATCTTCTAGTTATTTATTATACTATAAAAGTAAGTGATTATTTTGACTTAATAAAACTTTTTAGAGGATATTTTTTCCCTTAATTTATTGAATTAAACAGGGCTTCTATATACTGTATTGTTGGGTAATAATTACCTCTGCCTTGATATTTTTTATCAACAGCGGCTTTAAGTTCTTCGAGTGTGCCTCTAAAACAGCCAGCCGATATCATTTTATTGGAGAATGTGATGGTGATTATCCTACTTATTTCTCCTAAAGATGATATTGTCATATAATCTGATGTCTTCTCAACCTTAGCATTACCATATACCAGAGCATTACCAGATACATGAGCATTACCAGATACATGAGCATTACCAGATACTTTAGCATCACCAGATACTTTAGCATTACCAGATACTTTAGCATCACCAGATACATGAGCATTACCAAATACCAGAGCATTACCAGATACTTTAGCATTACCAGATACCCAAGTATTACCAGATACATAAGCATTACCAGATACTTTAGCATTACCATATACCTGAGCATTACCAAATACCCAAGCATTACCAGATACTTTAGCATTACCAGATACATGAGCATTACCAGATACTTTAGCATCACCAAATACCTGAGCATTACCAGATACCCAGGCATTTTCGGTTAAGTTATTTATCGTCTCGATAAAGCCGCCTTTTGTTCCAGCTTTGCCCCATTTACAATCTTCAGTTAGTTCAATACGGTAGAGTGGTTTATCATTAAATTGTATTGATTCGTCAGTTAATTTATACGGTGTCATATCTTTTAGTTATTTAGTATGATGTAAAAGTAAGTGATTATTTTGAGATTATAAAGCTTCTAGTCAAATATTTATTTTTGTACTATGATATTCTATATATCAAAAAGGCCCACTATTATGTGAGCCTCTTCTACAACTAAACAACACAACTTATTTTATAATTTCATATTTTTCAGCCAAAGTCCATAGGTCCTGGTTGATATTAAGCTCTGCGATTGGATTTTTAATGGCACGCGCCTCACGATTATTGAGTGAAAAACCGCCTTTAACCAGGCCTTCCTGTATAACATTATAGGTTAGCCACAAAGATTTGCCAGTGTCTTCTTTACGTCTAGGCTGCAGCAAATCAAGTATTTCATATTGCTCTGGAAGACGATCATCTGACAGTCTTAGGGCCAGAGCCTCTGTTGCAAATTGAAAACGCTGCTTGTCTGTCATTTCAATCATATTCCAGGTATTGATCTTATTTACAGCCTGCTCCATATCTACTATCTTATGGCTGACTATATCCTTAATCTCTGCCTGAGTGTATTTGATATGACGCTCTTTCATTGAGCCAAAGTCTTGAGTCTTGATTACCAACCCGTTACTACATACCAACCTAAAAATGCCGGCTTCAATCTGAAGAGGACGATCACCATTAGAATTGTTAATTACAACTATCTCTGGACGACCTTCAATACCTCCGCGATCATCTTTCATATAGAGATCTTGATTTTGGAAATGCATGATATGAGTGCCATAGGTAGTGTAGAGAGAGCTGTCATTTTTGCTCTTTGACTGCTTTACATTTGTAAGCTGCCAGCCTTGACTATCGAGATGTTCTATCAAGTCCTTAGAAGATACAAACTTATAATTTGAGCTAAGGCGTGGATGTGGACCTGGAGCTGAGATACCAGGTGCTCGTTGGATTGCTGACTCGAGTGACATTACTGAGATCTGATTGTTCTTGTTGCCTTGCGCTAAAACTGTTTGATTTTCCATAACTGTTATTTTTTTAGTTGTTTAGTGTGATGTAAAAGTAAGAGATTGTTTTGACTTAAAAAAACTTTTTAGAGGATATTTTTTTACTCCATATCTTTTTCTTTGCCTGGTATAGACAAGTCATATTCTTCAAAAGTATCTACCATAGCCTGATAAGCTGTTGAGCCACTCATCCAGTTATACACTAGATATTCTAATATTTCTTTGTCGCTCATATCCCACTCATCTCTGAGTATATCAAGAAGTTTAAATGCTCCATTGCGATCTGCTGTTATATTTGCCATATCTTTTAGTTGTTTAGTGTAGTGTAAAAGTAAGAAAAATACCTGAGACTTTATAATTTTATCTCAGGTATTTATTTCTTTAATTTAATATGCCTAATTCCAAATCTGCACCACTACGATTAATTATAAATTGGATTGGGATATTGTCTGTAGCGTCTGAGGCATCATTCTCGGCTTCATCTACTATATAGCCATAATGTATGTCGTTATTTGATAATTGATAGCTCCATTTATTATCTGATTGACCATTCCTATTTTTCGTGAATACTATATATGTGCCACCACCATCAGACATTTTCTCTCTCTTCATTTCCATGTGTGCATCAACTAAATGTTTTACTTTATTACTACCTACAAAAGTACCGTTTTTAGTAACTTGTTGGATAAGTAAAAATGATGTGTAGGCTTTGCGATCATTCTGGCCCTCATTATGATTAATGCACAAATCAATTATCCACTTCTCAGCCTCTTTAATACTCATACTAGTATTCTCTTTTACTGACTCAAGAACTTCTGCGAGAGAGTCAATAAGCACATAGTCATAACCTTCTTTAAGCAGGCCCTCGATCACATCTTTCATATTATCATTAAGATAATCGGCTGCAATCAAAGTCTTAACACAACCAAATACAGGAAATCTTTGCATATATTTGAAAAGTTGTATTTTGCCCATTTCACATGATATAAACAGGCATTTCAGATCTGGATTATTTTTTTGCATATGTGCTAAGGTGTGCAATAGAACAGTTGTTTTCCCAACACCTGGATCTCCGGTACACATTATATTTGTACCAACTGGCAGGCCACCTTCATATGAGATAAGTTTATCAATTGCCAATCCACTCTTATATGTTTTTAGCATATTATCATTTACATTGATAGCATCAAGTGACTTGACTTTATCAAATGATATTGGCTTCTTATCTACTACTTTAATTTCACCATTTACTAGTAAACGACCTCTTGATGTAAGGTACTCATCTACTGAGATACCAAGTTGTTTAGCTTTTAGCTGTGCATAATACCTTTGAGAATAACTTAGTTGATTTGACATTTCTTTTAGTTGTTTAGTGTAGTGTAAAAGTAAGAGATACTTTTCAAATAATAAAGTCCTAAATTAGATATTTGTTCTTATAATATGGGGGGAGTCCCCTATAACCCCCTAATACTATATTAGTTTTCTGGAGTAGATTTATATTTCTTAGTCTTCTTTTTATTATACTTTGTAGTTATTTCTTTTTATTATCTGGAGTAGGTAGGATTAACTTTAAATTTTCTATTAGTCAAGTTTTTTTAGTATATTCTCCAGAATTCTCTCTGTTAGAGTCAGCCTATATTATAGAATATAATTAAATATATCACCCGCCCTTATAGATGAATAATTTAATAGTAATTATATGTGATCTTACAATATTGATAAAAATCAGATTGCATTCACGACTTACCGATGGGCGTCCTAGCGCGGGCATGCGTTCAGTCCGAAATTATTCAAAAGGTAACCAGGGCCATCACTGTAAGATTTAATTGACCAGATCCAACAATCATTTACAATTGAAGTCTAGTAGTTTATATTTACCAGGTATTCTACCACCACCTGTGAATTGAGGCATAAAAAAAGCGCCTCTAAAGAGAAGCGCTGTAATTTTTTCAGGTGGCTTTTAAGCCCTATGGTGACGACCCTGAATATTGAATGTAAAAAATTTAAACTAAATTATAGTATTGAGTATTTTGGTCGTCACACCTTACATGCTCTCGTACTGTAATAAATATCATGATTTTTCTCTCGTTTCGTTCAAAGTAGAAATTTTATATATAAAAGTTTAGAAGAATATCCAAATTTTTCTATAACCATCTCCTGTGCCAATAATGAACTAGACGCGGATATTATCTCTGTCTGTTTTTTAATTCTATAGTACACTCAAAGATAAAATCCATAATACAATTATATATAATATAGAATAGAAAATAAAATCTATTTAGCAAGTTTAGAAAAAATCCCCTATTTCTAGAGGACTCTCAATGCCAAGGGAGGAATTATTTTGCATTAAAGTGAGCAGAGGAGAGAATATTATACTCACTTTATTATCTATTCTGTAAAATTACTATTCATATTGATGATCTGCAGTGATGTCTTCAAGAGTGATCAGTTTATATGTCATAGCTGCTTTTATCACTTCAAGAAATGCTGGGATAATTACATCTTGACAGCCAACTTTGATACCATTACTATCTATTTCTGCAGTGTAATTAGATGAGGTTACGTGTTCAATTTTAATTGATTTATGACCTTCAAATAGGGCTACAAATTCCTCTACTGTATTTACAGATTTGCAATCATTATTATTAATCCAATTTTCATTAGTCTGAGTCATCAAAATTCTATCAAACATGATATAAGGATATTCAGAATCATATTCTCTAGTATTATTATAGACTGGTACACCAAGTAGTCGCAAATATTTAATTGCGAGAGTGATTTTTGCTGGATCTACCTCTTTACAGAATACTTGTGTATTAGGTAGTGTAAATGATTGTGCTGTGCTCATATCTTTTAGTTGTTTTGAGAGGCAAATTCATTTAGCCTCAAGTAAAAGTAAGAGATTATTTTGAGAATATAAAGCTTTTATCTCAGGTATTTGTTTTTCTACTATGATATTTTTCCTATGAGTGTAATTGCTATTTGCCAATATTCATAAAACTCATCCTGGTCCATATCATCTCCATATTTATAAAACACATCATCATATATCTCATCTTCGCTATCAGCTTTTATCAGAGTTATAACGGAATCTCCAAAATCATCATCAATATTAGATACTGATACTGCATACAAATTTTTTCCATTTCCGTGTACTTGTGCTTTTGGATCGAGCGTGATTATTGTCTTTGCCATTGTATTTAGTTATTTTGAGAGGCAAATTCATTTAGCCTCAAGTAAAAGTAAGAAATTATTTTGAGAATATAAAGCTTTTAGTCAGATATTTTTTATATTAATCCCTCTTTGGATTTAATCTAAGATCGCAGCCAGCAAGGTGTAAATTAGTAATAGAAAACATAAGAGCTATTTTGCTTTTACATTTTGAGATCTCATTAATCCAGTAAGCTCTAGTCTTATCACTTACTGAAGTTTCTTGATCATTTAGAACAGAAATGAATTCAGATTTAATATCCACCTCTGTCATCTTGTCCATACGACCTATTAAGCTTTCTACTTTGGCTGTGATTGAGCTTTGTGATTTTGAAAGATTATACATATGTTTTAGTTATTTTGAGAGGCAAATTCATTTAGCCTCAAGTAAAAGTATAAAAAATACCTGAGACTTTGCACTTTTATCTCAGGTATTTGTTTTTCTACTATCATGCCTCATCATCTACATCATACCACTCCTCTTCATCCTCGTCCTCGTCCTCATAAAAATAACCTTGATTTGGGCAAGACTCTGGATAGTCATTCTTCCATTCCCAATTAGGATCTTCTACTAGATTTGGATGTTTGCAATTTGGATTATCTCCTTCTGGAGAATCTTTAAAGGCAAGATCTATGCCCGCATCTCTGTCTTTGTCCAGATCTCCTATTGCGATACCATTCATCTCAGCAAGAAGTTGAAAATAATCCTTGCCACCGAATACTCCGTATCCTTCATAGTCATCTTCTCTCCATTTATTCCCCTTATCATCTACCATAAATACAGTAAATGTTGGTCTGGATGAGTAGTTATTGGCGATTGATTCGCCTGTGTCTTGTGTGTACCAGCTGAAAAATCCCATGTTGCTATTAGTTATTTAGTATGCTGTAAAAGTAAGAAATTATTTTGAGAATATAAAGATTTTAGTCAGATATTTTTTATCCAACTACGGCAATAATAAACATTGCCAACCAAATAAGAAACGCGCAGATAGCGCCTCCTGCTAATAATAATGCTATTTCTTTAATATTCATATCTTTTAGATGTTTAGTGTGATGTAAAAGTATAACTAATTTTTGATATTTTGTACTTTTATCTCAGGTATTTGTTTTTCTACTATAAAGCTTTTAATTGGTATTTTTTTCCGTCTATCTCCACTATTTTATTTTCACAACAATCTTCTTTTGGCAATCCAGTCTCAATTAGCTCGCCATAACATATTTTACCTTCTACTAATTTGCCTACTTTTATTTGCATTTCTTCTCGAGTGGGTATTTTCCAAGTGGTTAATCCTGCAAATATTCTCAATTTACTTGATAGATCTCCTTTACAAATAATACTCCCACCAGCTTGAATACTCCCACCAGCTTGAATACTCCAACCAGCTTGAATAATCCCATCAGCTTGAATATTCCAACCAGCTTTAATACTCCCATCAGCTTGAATACCACTGCCAAATCCAAAATTTATATAACCAGTAGCCTTTAAAGTATTGTAGAATTTTATTATTCCAAGATACTTATCTGATTCTATATTTCCTTGATAATTACTTAAATCCTCTTTACCAATATAGTAATTTTCTGTATTTAAGTGTTCTTTTTTAATTACAAATGTGTTCATATCTTTTAGATGTTTATTGTAGTGTAAAAGTATAAAATAAAGTTGAAAATAAAAAGTTTTTAATCAGATATTTATTTTCTTATTAAGTAGTCGGGGTAGGATTCGAACCTACATACCTACTGTAATGGATTCGAACCCATCTACCAGTTGTCTACCAATTGCACCACCTGACCAAATTTGAGAGTTCCACAATATACTATATGTCTTTCCCTATAGCGGTACCTTGTATATTAGTCACTCACAACCACTAGTTCTTTATTTTACGGCTATCTCCGTACCCATAAATCCAGGTATTAAATTAAGCGGAGTCTCTTGCTCTGGATAGAGAATTTTATATACATGAGGAGCATATATTGATAACATAGATTTCCTACCTTCTTCCCAGCCCCCCATATTAGCTGCAGAGATTATGTCATAAATTTTAAATATCTCCTCGGTAGTGAGTTTGTCCGCTGCAATAGCTCTAAATGCCTTGAATGCTTCTGTAGTTGTCATATCTTTTAGTTGTTTAGTGTGATGTAAAAGTACAACTAATTTTTGATAATTTGCACTTTTTTATTACATTTATTTTAAGATAATAAAAAGCTCAGTTTTTGCCTTGATTTTGCAACATGCCATTTAATTGTGCCTTCGGCTGTATTTAGCATATCTGCTATCTCTCGATATTTATATCCAATAGATGCAAGTCTCATCACCTTTTCAGAGGATTTAGGCAGCAATGATATAGCAATCTCAAACTGCTTTGCCGCTTCATATTCCCCATTGTCATTATAAGCCACTGATCTCCACATATTTTTAATCTCAGCAAGTACTACCCTATCATTAGTAATATCTTTATGCTTTGGAGACTTAATAGTATTGAGAGCCGTATTCTTAATCACCACTCTCACCCAGCCCTCAAAAGAGCCAATACCTTGGTATGAATCTATCTTCTTGAATACTTTGAGAAACCCATCATTGATTACCTCATCTAAGTCTCTAATATCTTTAAAGTATTTATAGAGCATCTGGCGCATATTTGGATAGTAGTATTTATACACCTCCTCCTGGCACTGCCTATCGTTGTTTTTACAGCCGGCAATTAGTTCGTGTATATGTTTGTGGTCCATGTTATTATTTTGAGATTGTAAAGATAAGAAAAATACCTGAGACTTTGTACTTTTATCTCAGGTATTTATTTTCTTAATACTCCATTGTGATTCTGATTGACTCCATCGTCTGGAAGTAGTAGTCTGGATGTATCATTGACCTTTTGCCTTCTGATTCCATAGACTTACGAATCTCCTGTTCATTCTCTAATATATTCTCTGTCATCGCGAGTATCCTCTCTCTAAGTATTCCTAACTGGATAGGGTCGAGTGAGTTAATCATCTTTGTAAGTGTCTGTTTATTTGTGAGTGTCTTTGCCATTGTATTTAGTTGTTTAGTGTGATGTAAAAGTAAGAGATTATTTTGAGAATATAAAGCTTTTAGTCAGATATTTTTTAGTTTAAAGTGGGTATTGAATCCACTCCATGAGCAGCGCACATTTGCAACACTACCCTATTAAATTCATCAGCATTAACTCGATTCATTATCCATCCACCATCTATATTATTAAGATGTTTGGCGGTAGTACGACTCCAAATGTTTTTATGTACTACTCGAATAGATGAATCTTCTATTGCCACTAATGTAGTGTAAGAGAAATGGAATGTAAGTCCATTTACTGTGATTTTTGATGTGTTATTCATATCTTTTAGTTGTTTATTGTAGTGTAAAAGTATAAAATAAAGTTGAAAGTAGGTGGCTTTTTTACAAGTATTTGTTTTTGTAATTTATTCCTCTCCCATATACATTGCAATATCATTCTCATCAGCATAGAATATCTCAGCCAATATATAACGCAGATCTTCATCTGATCCTGTAAATTCTACTACTGGACATCCTCCTCCTGGACCATTCCAAGTTATAATATTCAGCAATATATTCTTTTGCTTTAAAATGCCCCAGAATTTTTGATCTTCCTTTTGATTGTCTGTGAATGGAATGCAATCCATTTCGATTGTTTTTATCATATCTTTTAGTTGTTTTGTGTAGGGCAAATATACAACACATAATCTAAAGTAGGTAGTTTTTTTACAAGTATTTGTTTTGCTAATTTATAAAAACAAATATACGATAATTTTCTTTCAAGTGTCAAATCATTGTCTTACTTTTACATCATAATAAACAACTAAAAATTATGGCAAAGCTAACAAACAAATCTACAGGCGGAACAACATTCGGCGGTCACACAGTGACATGCTCAGTAAATGATCTTATACATATTATAGGAGAGCCTCAAGGCCAATACAATACTGGCAAGGATAAAACCAACTTTGACTGGGATTGTGAAAATGATCTTGGCGAGGTATTCACAATATATGACTGGAAAGAGGGCAGAGTGTTGGATAAGAATGAGCCTATAGAGTTTCACATAGGAGCCCACTCAAAATCAGCGGCCTATCAGGCAATGATCGAGCTCAATGATCTGCTATTTCTCGCTACTAGGTCAGGACAGATCTAGACATTAAAAAAAGAAATACCTGATAAATAATTTCTAAGTGTCAGGTATTTCTTTTACTTTTACCCTATCAAATTGCAACGCCAGCAATCACTGAAAGGTTCGGAGCTACTTACCGAGGATGGGTATACTCCGCTCTGCGACTGACTTTAGACGATATTATAAAAACAAATATACTAGAAAATAGTGTCAAGTGTCAAAAATAAGGTGTACTTTTACATTGTGATTATGAGGAATTAGGAGGTATATGAGTAGGTTATATTATTCTAAGATGATTATGTCCGAGCTCTTTTGAAAGCATCTCCACCCGTCTGCAATAAAATCATAAAAATTTACCACGCCCGTTTTTGGAGTTTTACGATCTCCACCCCTTTTGGCCTCTAATGGTAGTAGTTCTGGATTTGTTGTGCCTAGAGCCTCACGTAAAGTGCCGTCTACCTTTGTGAATTTAAAGTGCACCTTTTCAGAGCCTAGCCTATCGATTAGTATTTCAATTGTGTTTTTCATATAGTAAAAGTAAAAAGTAATTTTGATATTTAAAAGCTCTTTAGAATATATTTCTTTTTATAATATCAAATCTATTTTAGATTTACTCATTCCATTACCCCCTTCTACTTTCTTTTCACGTGCGTATAATCTAGAGATGATTATTATAATAGAGGATTTTAATTCAATTTAATTTTTATTTCTTTTTATTTTAAAAAAATACCTTTTTTATTTTCTGGTCTACCCAGATACCTTTTTTGTTTTTATAGTAAAAAATACTTTTTTTGTTTTCTGGATACTTTTTTTGTTTTTTCTCCAAAACTAGTATATTTATGAATGTAAGAGCAGTTGATTTATTATATAGTCTGCGTAGCAATTAGGCCACTGGTCCAGAGTAGCATAGCCCTAGCGCTTGGAAATGGATGACACAGAAAAAAATAAATAGACCTCTCTTATAGACATTATATCACTGCAGGCCCACAAGGTGTATCTGATCTAGCTTCAGATCTCGTTGATGTCAATGATCCTTGCTAAATAGGAAGTCAATCGGTAGAGACTATAAAAAAATACCTTTTTTATTTTCTGGTCTACCCAGATACCTTTTTTGTTTTACCTTTGCAGGAGACCTCCGGTGCCTGTTAAAAATTTTTTTTTACTAATACTAGATAGTATACATCATATCCAAATAACAGCATAGCTAATAGTGATATTACTATAATCATATAGACTAATCGCTTTTCATCTCTGCGAAAGTACGTATACGCTGGAGTAAATAGTGTCGCTATACTTGCAAATAGAGTTATAAAATTAAAAATTAATATTATTGTATTAATCGTGATAAGTAGTCCCATATTGATTTACGTGTTTTTTCTATAAAAATAATAAAAATTTTTTAAAAAAATAATAATTTTCGCAAGTTTACGCATATTTATAGATAGAGAAGATTTATTAATTCACTCGAAAGATTAATTTTTTCCTGTGAGTTTCAAAGTCCTGGAACCCTCCCTCCCAGTTTCACTAAAATCGCCTCTCTATAATCCCCTTCTTTATACCGATATTTTACACCTATTTACCTAATTTTTAAGAGATCGCCTCTTATACCTACTTTACTACTATTTCTATAGGATTTACCACGCCCCTATTTTTTTATTCTAAAAAATCTGTTATAATTAAATTTCTTTGATTTCTTTGGTTCTGCTAATGGACTTTCAAATAGAGTAATGCGGGCAGCTATTGTATTTGCAATGTCAAATATAACGTATCAGCACTAATCTCTAATACTTGAAATCTACCTCCTATAGAGTAGGCCTTTCTTATCCATCTATATACTCTGATTGCACTTATTATATAAATTCCTATTAGGATCATTCTTGCTATTAATGGTGTCATGCCTTGTTTTTTTATTATAAATTATATTATTATACTTCTTTTATAAACTCTCTGCTTTATTTATATCCTGGAGTGTTATTCTCTATACTAGTGATCTTATCTATATTATTCTTATAGTTATTGTTATAGATCTATTTTAATTATGCTCTCCTTCTTTATTGTCTTACTCCTTGATTATTAATTCTGGATATGTCTCTATTATATTCACTATCTTATTTACTATTTCTTTTGGTCCAAATGTGGTTTTCCAATCAAACTCATCACTGACTTTATTAACCCACTCCATATACAATTTATATACCTTCTTTTCATCTATTTTCATTTCATACTATTTTTTAGGTTCTCGATGGCTTGCGAGTTGGCTGAAAGTTCAGGGTATTCACCGCCTTCTACATAAGTAGGACACATTTCTACGGTAAAGTATTTATCTAAGTTACTCACCACTTCGTCAATAGCCTCTTTTCGGGCTGCGTTGATGGCTTGCTCAAAGAAATAATCAAGTCCTTTTATCGGCTGTAAAATTGATTTGTTTCTTGCATCTTTTACGTATTCTTCTGCTGTTCTCATATCTTCTCCATTTTAGTTTTAACAATCTCCACCGCTCGTTTAGATTGTTTCTCTTGAATGAATAATGAGAAAAGTTCGGTGGTTGATGGCTCTAAACCCGACTTTGGATTAACCCACATTACCTTAAAATCTACATAAACCCACCCGTTCATACTACACCACTCTGCGAAGTATTGGCAGTCTGTCAGGGCTTGGGCGTAACCAATACGGTTGTCTTTAATTGATATTTCAGAAAGTATATATTCGCTCCCATCTAATGGGTACGCCTTATCGGCAAGCTGTTCATTGGTCATAACTTGTGTTGGTTTTTGAGGTTATGGCGTCTGTTCCTTTTTAGGTGACGCATGTACTTTATGTTATAGTTCCTATGCCTGTTAAACCTGTTACAAATAAGACGCCCGTATTCTTTGTCTTGCTCGATGCAGTAAATCAATAGTTCATATGCTTGCTCTGAGTTCATCACTTTTGTTTTGCGGGTATAATCCCTCGTGATTGTAAATAGTTTCCTATGTCTGTATAGTTAAGTTCGGAATCGTTATTTTGCCAACCTTTTATGTAGCATTCATGTGCTTCGTTATAAGCCTCTCGTAGTGCTAGCTCCGCAAGGGGGAGCATTCGGTTGACTTCTTTTACTTTTACCCATTTAGGTAACTTATCCCAATCCTCATTTATGAACCCAACCAAATAACTTGATCTTGAATATTCGCATTTTGCCATCTTCTCCGCCATTGATTTTAAACGTTCTGTGTGCTTATCCATTGTTAGACATTTTATTTTGATAGTAAACAATTGCGGGAGATATACATAAAACAATTAAGCAACAAACGAATAGACATATATTTATGGTTTTATGTGTATAAAAATCTATAGTGCTGAATAGTACAATAACAAATGAAAATATCGTTGCTACTATAAAAATAGATGCGATAATGTATCTGCCTTTCTTATCCATTTGCCCCTCCTTTGGTTTGTAGGTCTGATAATGCTTGCTTGTAACCTGCTACGTAAAAACTTTGAGGATATTTATATACGCTGTGCTCTTTAAAATATTCTTGAGACTTATTGTATATCTCTTCATCAGTAGGAATAGATGGTACACTTGACTTTAATTTACTATTGTAATAGTCTTTACAATGCTCACATTGTTCTTGACATGGTGCTTTACCTTCTATCTCCATTTGGCAATCAAATGATTTTTCGGACTTCTCTTGCAGTTGGACATCGCTCTGCTCTACCTGCTCTGTCCCGTATGTCGTGGCGAAGTACATAGATGAATCATTTATATGACCATATACGCACCCTAACTTATTACGCAGGTCGGCTACTAAACCATGTAATGAAGGCTCGTATTGTTTGGGCTGCTCCATCGGTATCATCGGGTCGGGGGAAATACATGTTGACATTTCTTCTACAAGAACGCTATTCCCCGTTTCTGCATGTAGTTTTCTTATATCGGCATGATATTCAGAAAACGATTTGTTGGTCATATACTCCATGGGGCATGTAGCAAATGGCTTACCAACGGTTTCCCATTTTTCATTACACTCATAAGATACAATGCCACTTGTTGATGTGTAGACTATAATGCGTCTGCCATCGTTAAATTGAAATGCGCTTTGCATTATTGATAGTTCTTTTTGTTCCATTAGTTTGTGTGTTTTATGTGTGATGATTATACTTCTTCGTATGTACCTTTAAATATATCGGGCTTGCACGGATAAAATTCTCCTGCTATCCCTTTTATTACATAGTCTCCAAATGATGCCAAGTGAGTACCTTCTAGTGTTTTTATTTCGATACCCCCACGAGCACGAACAATATCAAGATACATATCCCATGCATCGGATGCAGAAGCGCATGAATTTTTATCAAGCACGCCATTCTGTATAAATTTTTGCACACTCGCTATTGATTCTGCGGTATGCGTTAGCAATATCGCCTCAATTACTACGGGCTTTTTTCTGTACTGTTTTGCTACTGTCATATTCCCTATTTTTTATCCGCTACTTGCGGGTTACTTACCTTGTTTTAGCTGTTCACGAATACGGTTTGCTGCGGTTTAACCACCTCATAAAAAGCGGTCATCTTACCTTTCATTATCGAATGGACTTCATCCGTGGTGAATATCTTAGAGTGGCGCATGGGTGGTGAGTTAATTATTATGATGTAAAAGTACAACTATTTTTTGATAAAAAAAACTTTTTATAAAATATTTTTATGACAAATATTCAGAAAGATTAATAGCTGCCCGTTTTGCCTCTTCTAAAGTCTCTATTATTTTACTACCTCGTTTTCTAAATGGAATATAATCACATATATTTTTATCATCACTATCACTATTATTCATATCATACTCAAATCCAGCCCACTCCCACTCTTCGAAATCTTCTTCTTTTGGAATATATGTCTCTTCAAATAATTTATCTCCTATATAAAATGGCGCACCTCCTCTATGTGTAAATCCATAATATGCCTCAAGTTTTTCATTATCATATATCTCTGCTACTCCAATAGGGTAATCTTGGCAAACTTTAAAATTATTTTTATAATAAAACCAACCAATAGTGGCATCGCCTATATAATTACCATCTGCAGTTACAAAACTATCATATAAGTAAAATATTTCTGGATTAGTCGAATGAGACAAAAATGGATCTTCAATTTTATAATCCCTAATAAATCCACCAGTTTTAGTCTCTATTAAATGTACTTTTTCTTTATTAAGAATCATTTTACTAGTTGTCTTAGAGAGTTTTGTGGGCATTATTCTACTTACAAGTTTAGTAAATCCAAGATCTAAATGAATTTTATTTAGCACACCATCTGAAATACTCGTATAATGTGGATATTTTTCAAATTTCAATACTATTCTACCTTGATAAACTGTTTGGTTTTTAATCATCTTTTTTTATTTTATTTATTATTAATATTATTTTATATGTGTCTCTGAAATAACTTCAAAATCACTATCTGAAATTTTTCTAATATCTAAATTCATATATTTTTATTTATAGATTCACTTGAAATTTAAATTAAATTTAGATGCTATTCTTGATCATCTAATACTCTATAATATAATACTTTGATTTTATTATTTAAATAGCAAATTTAATAATCTGGATAGCTTTAATTTAGTTTAAGAGTATATTATAATGACAATTTACTAATAAAAGTACTTATTGGTACACATTTTATTTTATTATCATTTTGAATTGTATAATTTACAAAAACACTCGTATGACCAACAAATATAGAAGTAACTGTCTTATCTTTATAAATAGAGCCAATTTTAATCAAAATCATGGTTTTATTATTATGATCTGGATAATATACTCTTTCATACTGATCAGTTTTATGTTTAAGTGGCCAATAGATCGGTGTAGATTGGTATTTAATATTGCTCATAAAGTAAAAGTATTATATTATTGATTAGAGATAAAGTCTAAATTTTAAGTATAAAAAAAAGACCTACTTTTTTTGTAGGTCTTTTAATAAGTATTGTCTCTTTTTTATTAATTAGTTAATCTCAGAGACTATTTCAGCATTTTGCTTACGATTACGAGCCATATTAAAAATATGATTCATAATGCGAGTATTAAACTGCTTACCACTTACTACATCACTCACATGTGTAATAGAATAACCAGTACGCTCTGCTGTAAGAGTAATATCACCATTACGGAGACGGCGATTAGCGATGATCGCTTTTTGAATGTAAGAACGAGTCTTGTACTGCTTTGGACGATTTGTTTGATTCCTCATTTTTTTGAGTTTTTATGTGTTAAAAATAGATTACAATACAAAAGTAAAAATAATAGATGAGATATAAAAACTTATTTTCTAAGTATAGTATTAATTTACTACTCTTTTATTTTTATAAAATTTCATATTTTCTACAAGATCATCCAAAAATTTTTCAAATTTAGACCTTAATGCATCATTTGGATCTCCTTCAGTAGATTCAATAAATTGTTTAAATGAATAAATGTCTACTTCAAATCTGGCTATTCCATTTTCACTAAAAAATGTGGAGACTGTTTCTTGTGGAAATTCGATGTGATTGTTCATAACTTTTAATTTTTAGTTTATTGGTTTAAAATACCGTATTTTATTTTTAGGGTATCTATATAATATTTTATAGCCCTGTCTGGATTAGAAGATTTTATATTCGATCCTGAATTTGTATTATTAAGACACTCAGAATATCCTAATAGATATGCATATTCCATAGATATTCTTATTTGATCTATTAATTCTTCAGGAGAAATTACCTTATTATTATCTTCCATAAAATATAATTTTATTCTTCATCATGTAATATTAAATTATTACTCATATTACCTCCAGACTCTTCAAGATTTTTTTTACCCTTATTAATAAGTTCTATAATTTTTTTCTTGATCTCTTTTAGAGAAGTTGCATATTGTTTTACTTGCTCTTGTTCGTAGTCTGGTAATGTGCTTATAGCTTCTTTAATATTTGACATACAGATAAATTATTTTTTAATAAATATCTGAATTTGATGATATAGATTTAAGTCTCTGTATTTCTTGAGCTATTTTAGGATCTCTTATGATCTCTATTGAAGAGACTTCATTGCTCTCTGTGCCTTCTATAACTATTAATCCTGTAAATTTAGATGTTTCTGAGTGATTTACGCATGTGGTTTTATATCCCAATGCTGCTCTTTTTGGATGTATTTCTACATTACAAACTTTACAATAGTACTTATTCTCTAATTCTTGCTGCATACTTATTCAAAACTGATTTAAAATATAAAATTAAATAAAAATTTTGTAAATAAAAAATTTAACTTTTGTGTTTATTTTGATAATACTTTAATATTTTTTTATTTTTACGTGATATTGAAAGTATAATTATTGTTAAAATGAATATTATATATACAAAATAAGACATAATGAATTCCATATTTAATATTATTTATGGTTTATCATAAAAGTTAAGATAGATTTCTGTAATTCTGTTAATGCTCTTGTATTATCTTCTATAAGTTTAGCTAATCTATCACGCTCTTCTATAAGTAAATTCGTCATATCTAATTGTACTTTGTCTATCTTTTGCTCTAATTGCGCATTTCTCTCTACTAATTTTTGATATTGATGAAATGCAACCCAGGCAAGTATAACAGTAATTATCCCTAATATTCCATATTGTAATACATAGTTCTGATAAGAACTAAGTGGATTAGGCATCGGTGTTATATTAGATTGTAATATTATCATGGTAAATTCTTATAATAATAAATATTATCATTATTTAGAAAAAACCAAAATGTACTACTTTTATTTAGGAATTTCACTCTTTAAAAGACCATTAACATAAAATTTAAAATTTCCAATATCTATCTTTATTCCATTAAAAGTTATATATAAAGAAAATAAAATATACGCTAAGAGTCTTAAAAGATTTCCCTTATTGATCTTTTTCAAATCTATCGTATTTTATGAGTCATTGCTAATTGCCTAAATGTAATAGGCACTCTTGAACTTACATTATAATCAATAGCCCATTTATTAAAATCTGGTCTATTTTCTGGTTCACATGTCCTAAACCCAATTGAATTTGATAAAATTGATTGACCTTTTGCTGGAATTCCAAAGAAAAATTCTGTGATTTTATATTTCATAACCTTAATTTTTAACAAAAGTACAAATTAAAATTGAAGAATAGAAATCTATCTTTTAAGTAGACTATTGGTAATCTATAAGATCTTCTGGTAGTGGATTTTTATCATCTTTTATAGGCTCTTGAACTTTTTCTGCTAATTGTCCAATTCCCAAACTTTTAAGATGTTCTAAATAAAAATCATCTATTTTATAAAAGCTTTCAGATTCTTGTGGTGCATCTGGAGACTCTGGAGCAGTACCTTGTAATATTTGTCGTTTATTTCTATTAGTAAAATCTAAAGCTAGTATAAAAGCACAATTATAACATACCCATCTTAAATTACTTTCAGTCCAATCAGAACGATCTCCATTGATAAAATTTATCATTAGGGGCATCTTCATATCAATAGGTCTTTTAGAACAATATCCGCACTCACTACAAGAATATCCAAGTCTACCATCTTTCATAAGTCTTGAGGCTAATTGATCAATTCTTTTAGGAGTGGCAGTTTGACCTTTAATTAATTGATATCCTAATTCTACAAATTGAAAACTATTTTTAGTCTTTTTAGTTCTTGCTTTTGGTATACCTGTACCATTTGATAAATGCAAATTAAATAAAGATCTACCCGTCTGTTGATCAATATACATTTTTGCATACTTTTTCCAAGTCTTATATGATACTCTCAGCCATTGAGCCGCCTCTTTATTAGACCTAGTATTACGCATAGCGCCTCGAATAATCTCTTCAGATAATTCAAGTCCTTTATATTTCCAATTATCTGGGCGCTCGCTCATTGGTGGGAGATTTTCAGATGTGAATTTCTGCTTTTCCCATTTCTCTTTTATTTCAGCCGCCTTTTGAGGATCGTAATTTTTAAATTTCTCTTTTCTTAGTTTATACTTTTCAAATGAGTATTTCTTCCACTTTTGATATTGTATTTCAAAAAGACTTAATTTAGTCTCTTCATCTATAATAGCAGATGCACATTTCTTATATACATATGGTGAAGCCCCTAAAATTTCTGCAGCCTGTTTATTACATAAAGTAACAGACATCGCATATCTTATCTCCTCTTCAGTAAACTCATTCTTATCATGATAGCTTTTATAGGTTCTTATTGGTTTTTTACCTATTTCTTGAGCTTTAGCTAAAAGTAAATTTCTATTTTGTAATTCTAAAAGATTTAACCCAGTATCTGGATCTAAATATTTTTTTGCGTAATTTTTAAATCTATCTGTAGATACATTAAGATATGCAGCGGCTTTATAAATATAATTACTATGATTTATAGCCTCTCTTATTTTAGATTCTGGAATAACTAATTTAGCATTACGATCCTTAAGAGCCTGTCTAGGATCTTGGAATAAGTCTGCCATAAAATCTCTATTTATTTATTTTAGGATTAATTTTTATCATTAAATCCCAAAGATCATAAGGACTTTTAAATTCTATATGATTACCAAATGTGTCTACTAACGCTAGAGAATTACCATCTTCATCCATACGTTCCCAAAGATAAAAGCTAATTAGATCATAACATTCAGGTCCATAACTCATAAGAAGTAGATAATCAATAATACTATAAAACTTTTCATCATATTTAGCAGTATCTATTTCTAGATCTGAGTATGCTATATTTGATCTTACTATAGCCTCATCTATCATATTTATGATCATTACAAAGATCTCCCTCTTCTTTTCAATCCCACCTCTTTGCGCCTTTCTTTTAATAAATGATTGTATATTCAATATAGAATTTACTGCCTCTTGTATTTGCTTATATTCTTCCATGACCTTTTACTTTTTTAACGGGATTTTTTTCTGCTTGTCTTTTATCTCTTGTATCAACCATGCTATTTTTTTACAAGTATCATAGTCCTCTTGAGTAACATACATAGCTAATATTGATTCTAATGCAGAGATCCAATTATTTTTATGAATTTCTATATAAGATGTAGAGTCATTTATTTCAAATAAAGTTGCAAATATTTTATTAGACTTATGAGCATCTTCTATTGCTATAGGAGTTCTCTCTTTAAGCATATCTAAAAATTGCTGAGATTTTACTATATCTTCCGCAGTCAATTCCTGTATATTGTCAAATATTGCCCTAATTATTTTATCTTTTTTTGCTAAAGCCATAACTAATACTATTTGATTTATTTTGAACCTTTAAGTATATTAATCAACATATTAGTGATTGAATTTAATGGCACAATAAATCCTATAACATTTTTATAAGGAGTTCTGTCATCAAAATCCACCATTAATCCAGCATCACCAAATCTTTTTTGAAGAGCTGTTGATATTTTCTCAGTTAAATCTTGTTTTTCTTTTGGATCCATTTCATCTGAATCTAATATGAATTGCATCTTAACTCCTCTCTTAGTCTCATTAGTATTTAAATCAAACTGAAGACCTAATTTTTTACCAGCTATATTTACTGATGTTCTTGGTTTTGGTATTATATTATCCATGTAATTTTTATTATAAATATTTAAATTATCTCATCAATCAATCCTAATTTAAGAGCCTCTTTTGGAGATATATACCACTCTTCTTTTCTGAGTTTAATATCATCAAGTTTCTTCTTTGGTATTTTAGAGCGTTCTAAAATAATAGAATCATACATATCTTGTAATCTATGACCCTCTTCAACTTCTTTATGATGAGTACTAAGTTTTGTGTCAGATCCTATTCCCCAAGAGACTTCATGATACATTAAAGTAGATCTTTTTGACATTGATCTATGATGTCCTACACATAATATTGGTAGTGCCATAGATTGAGCTTGACCTAATATAGTAATATGTACTGGTATTTTTGAAAGTTCAATACAATCTATAAGTCCAAATCCTCTATAGACTTCTCCACCCTGTGAATTTATTATTAATTTTATAGGTTCTAATTTTTCAATAGGTACATTAGAATCTAATTCATTAATTTCTAATATTTGAGATATACAGTCATTTACATTCTCATCATCAATATCTCCTAAAACCACTATTCTACTTTGAGGTTTTTCCTCTTTTTTATTTTTAGAACTCATATGATATTAATTTAGATAATAAGAACATATTAAATAATAATGAAATTTTAAAATAAATGTATTAAGTCACTCTGTCTTTCTATAATTTGATTTATTGTAATTTTTAAGTCTTCTAATTCAAAATATCCAGGTTCTCCTGATTCTTTTATTATAGCAGGAAGAGATTGTAATAATTCAAATGTTCTTTGGTTAAATTTTAAACAATCAAATTCTACTATAATATCATTATCTTGAATAGGATTTGAATTTATGAGTGGCAATATTCTTTTTGTCAAATCATATTTAGTATTTGGTTGTTCTTTTTCTATATAATTAAATAGATCATTGATATATATTTTATCGCACCACGGTTCTAAAGTTTCTAATGCGTGAATATTACAATTATGAGCTACATATGCTATATTATATTTTAGATAATTTCCTCTTGATCCCCATTTTCTGATATAATTTCTATTTGATTTAATCTCTAGTATTTGAGTTTGTATTTTATATTCTTCTGAAAATCTAGAAGTCTTACTTACAAAATGATAACATATTGCATCTAAAGAAGTTATTAATTCTAAACCATATAATTTAAGTCTATTTATTATATCATCATCTTCACAAAAAAAAGGATTAAATAGATTATCCATACCACCTATTTCTAATAAAACTTTTCTAGGCATACACATAAAAAATGTTACCCCTGGTTCTAGCATATTAGATTTATTATGAGCCTCTTCATTTGCAAACTTATACATATCAGAAGTCCTAAAGCTATTTATATCAATACCAAAATCTCTTATAATCTTACCAAGTCTTTCATGTCCTGAGAATATAGGTGGTTCTATCGTAGTATATGATACAGCTCTAGAGTGAGTCATATGCTTTAATATATTTTCTATAAAGTTTGGAGCTAAAACAATATCATTATGTAAATATGCTACATAATCTTTAGTAGCTATTTGTGTTGCCTTATTAAATGTATCTGATAATGTTTTAGAATCTTTTTCATAGTAATACTTTAGATTAATATCAGATAATGAGTCTAGCCATTCATGTGTACCATCTGTAGATCCATAACTTACAAAGCATATCTCAATTTCTGGATATAATTTTCTAGTTGTGAAGTAGAAATTTTTTGAGTAGTCTAGATTATTTTTAAGACCAACTAAAAGAGATATATTATTCTTCATATATAAATTTATTTAAGCTACGTTTACTTTTTTCTGCCATTTGTTTATATTCTATATCTTCTCTTGTTGATATAGTATTTACTCTTTTATTAGGATGATAATAATTATGACCTTTTATTCTAGTAGCTAAATGATATTGTGGAATTTGATACTTTTGAAAAAATAAAGCTGCGCATGTATCTTCTTGTATAAAATTCATATCAGGTGCAATAAATGGAGTAGGTAAATTTCCTGATAAAGCAAGTAATGATCCATCTATTTTATTATTGTCTAATTTTATAATTGATATATCATATTTATCATTAAATTCATTAAGTTGATCTAGAGTTATTCTGTCATAATAACGAAATGGTTTTAATTCTTCATTACTAGGTTTTTGATTATCTAAATTTGGATATTGTTTTAAGTCATTATGTTCAACACAAGTCCATGAATCATCCCACATTATTCTAGAAGCACAACTTAATGTATGCGGTTCTGAAATATCTAAATTAGATAAAATGTAAAAATAATCATTAGGTATTAAACAATCACTTTCACCCCATACTGTATATTTTGCATTAGTATTATATATTTCTCTGCGCCAATCTCCTATATTATAAAATGGATGATCATCTGTTTTATGTATTATTTTTGCATCTTTTAATATTGGATGAGATAAAAATTCATTAAACATATCTTCAGATTTTCCATCAATAGGCTTTTCTAAATATGTTTGGGAATTAAGGCAAATTACTAATTCTACTGGTACAGAACTATAGATTAGCGCTGCTTGTAATGAATCTAATATTTCATTTACTATCTTAGACTCATACCACATTATGTGTTGTTGATAAAGGACCATATTTAGTATTTTAAAGGAGAATTCCAATTAGACTGCATTATTATACCTAAATAATTTTTGGTTATCATTTTTTTATTATATTTTACTGTTATATATACTCAATATACTACTAAATAAGATTATTATCCATAATACGTGTAATTTTTTGTTTTTTCTCTTAATTCATATAATTTTGAAGAAAGATTTTTATCTTCAAAGTACTTTATCATTTCTTTATATGCATTATTATTATAATCTGCTATATGAGCTTTATCAGAATTATCTTTAATACTCCCCCCTCCATAATGTATTACTGGAAGCCAATCACATACACCTATTTTCCAATTTTTTTCTTCACATACTATACCACTCATGACATCTTGCACCCATCCATATTGACTTCCAAAAGCTTTTACTTCTTCTATAAATTCTCTTTTTAATAATACACATTGATAATCTACCCATGGGACATATCTTATTTCTTGAGAATTCCAACAATGCATTTGTGGCCAATAACATTGATCTTTTCCTGGTTGTATAATACAAGCTGAGCACATCATCAATTCGGGAATTGAAAAAAGTTGGTTTCTTAAATTTTTAATAAAATTATATCCGTGGATTATTAAATCTGAATTTAAGAAAAGAAGTGAATCATATTGGGGATTTTCTAAAAAAAACTGAAATCCTATATCTAATCCGCCTCCATAATAACAGTTTTCTTCTATTTTATGTGTTGTATATTTACTTTCTTTTCCTTTATCGCTTCCATTATCAAAAACTAATAAATCATAATCATTATTTTCATATGGTTTTAATATTTCAAATAAAGTATCTGTATATTGGATTGAATTATAGTGTAGTATTATTGCTAGTGTTTTATTCATATATATATTCGTTTATCGTGTACTCTTTAATATCTGCTTCAGCAACAAAAGTATGTATACATTTTAATTTAGCATTAGGGTTAGAACCTATCCAAAATTCTGCTCCCATTCTTTTATGTATATAATTTTCATCTAAATATGAATTATCTAAAGACATTATATGTTTATATTTAGACCACCAAAAATTTCCACTAAAATGAGGAAAATATCCTAAAAATGTATCTTCTCTATACAATGGACCTACACTATCATATTCATGTAATATTTCTATACATTTTTTCCATTCATAAATAACTTTATATTGTACTAATCTTCTCCATAAATTTTGAGATATAGAGTTATGAGTTATTCCTTTAGTATGAAAATATAATACATAATCATTTGGTTTTATTATTAATGGTATTAATCTTAAAGTATGCTTTTCATCTCCATTATCAAAAAAATGTAATTTTATTTTTGAATATTTTCCTACTAAGTTAATTATCCACTTTTTTTCTTCTTCTCCACCTACAATACCTATATGGAATTCTTGACAATATTTGTATAATCCTGAATTAAAAATATTAGTTAATTGTTCTGTTATAATATCTTTATAGTTATTAATTAGATAGGCGTGATAAAATAATTTTATATCTTTTTCCATATACCAATTCCACATGTTGTTTTATAAATAAATTCTAAACATTCACTATGTTTTATATCTTGCCATAATTTAACTACACCTGGACATGCAGTGCTAGCTATATCATGTAAAACTATATACCCGTTTTCTTCTAGTAAAGGTAAAGCATTATTATAATCAGTTTTAACACCTTCATATGAATGATCTCCATCAATAAAAATAATATCATATTTTTTATTACATTTAGTTAACCATTCATTACTATCAGTATCATAAAATTCTATTGTATTAGTTAAATTATTTTTCAACCATTTTATTTTTTCTACAATAGATTCTCTTTGATCTTGATGCCAATAAGAAGAGTTATCTATGGCTGTTGAAGATTCTAAATTTTCTTGAATAAAAGTTTCAATTAAAAATGATCCACCTTTACCAATTCCTATATTTAAATAATTTTTAAATTTTTTATTTTTTAAGAACCATAAATATTCAATATATTCTTCAGGTACTTGTTGTATTTCTAGTCCACCTACATATAAATGATCACCAAACCAACTATGATGATTAACTCCAGCTTCATTACATAACCAATAAAAAAGTTCATCTTTTGTAATTTTTTTTATATTTGGTATCATATTTTAAATAGTTTTTATGTTTGGTATTAAAATAATAAATTTTCCTTTATATTCTAAATTTAAAGATTTAATAATATAATCTGCAAAATTATGTGCTAAAATTAATATATAATCTGGTTGTTTTTGTTTTAAAATACTTCTATTTACTATTTGAATACCTGTACCAGGAATAAATTTTCCTTGTTTAATATCAGTATCATCAATAACAACATCAATATCATTATAGTCTAAATTCATTGCATTTAAATAAATGCACCCTTTAGCAGCTGCTCCAAATCCATAGATAGTTTTCCCTTCAGATTTTAATTGTTTAATAAAGTTTTTAGAATTAATAATATGTTTTTGGACTTCTTCTCCCCATTTAATATGATAATCTAAATCATACTTTTTTTCTAATTGAATATATTCTTCAATGGTGTTATCTACAGTATATTTAGAATTAAATTTAGCTATTATAAGTCTTAGAGTACCACCATGTATATCTTGTTTAGTAATATTAATAATTTTCATTCCATATTTTTCCATCATCATTTTCATAGGAGTTATAGAATGATAAAATACATGCTCATGATATATTTGATCAAATTGATTAGTTTCCATTCCGCTAATCCAATATGGAAATTCTAAAATCCAAATACCATTTTCAGTTAATAAATGTTCAACTCCTTTTGCAAAAGAATTTATATCTAATAAATGTTGAAATACGTTAGTAGAAATAATCACATCAGATTTTTTATCTAATTCTATAGCTATTTTATATGAAAAAAATTTAGTTAAACATGGAATATTTTTTTCTTTACACGCTAAAGATAAATTTTGTGATGGATCTATATTTAATAAATCTAATACTTTATCACTTACACTTCTAAATGAATTAAGTAATGTACCGTCGTTACCACCAATATCAATTATACTTGTATTATCTTCTATATTAATATACTCTTGAATATTTTTAAACATTTCTTGACAATGTTTAGAATATGGCTTATTTACTTCTGATTTAAATAGATAATATGAAAACAATAATTCCCCATCTACAGCTATACTTAATGAAGATTCTCCTGATTTAGGATAATAATTTATATTTAACGGAAATTTTTGAGCATTAATAGAGTCTTCTCTAGTATCACACAAATTATTAACTAATGGAATATTTCCTAAATCAAAATATTTTATTTGTTTATTATGCTCGGTTATTGGACATTTACTAATCACTGAGTAATTTTTCATATTTACTAATATTTAAACTAAAATTATTATTTGTTGGTTTTTTAATTGATTCAACTTTATTATACTTAGATGCATATTCAAATATAGTTTTAGCATGCGTTCCTATATTTAATATTCCAGTAATATCAGATTTTATCGCTTTTAATATCATTGGAGCTATAATATCAATATAATCTTTACTAACTATTTGATTAGTCCATGCTTTTGTATATGGAAATTTATTTGAACCAAAACTAGTTCTAATTATTAAATGATTTGGATTCAATCTAACTGAGCACTCTCCTCCTAATTTTGTCCATGCATAATTATTATATGGCAGTATATGATCTATTTCTTTATAATTTCCACGTATTCCTGGATATATATAATCAGTAGATATATAGATTAATCTTTTATTATTCTCAATGCAATATTCAGATATATATCCAGTACCTATTATATTAGTTTTTATAGCAAGTATTGGATTTATATCTATATCATGTGAATTAGTTATAGCTGCTGCATGAATTATAATATCTGGATTTATTGATTTTAATTTTAATTTTATATCATCTTTTGTAATATCAAAATCATTGCTAGATAGTCCTATAATATTTGGATCTATTTTTTGTAATTCTCTACTTAACAATCCATTCTTCCCAGTAATTACTATCATATTGTGTCGTATAATTTATTTTGTTTCTCTTGTCTTTCTATTGTCTTTGGATGTATCAAATAAAATTGATCTGGTAATCTTGATACTCCTTTATATCCCACTAATCTTTCGTGGACTTTACCGATCCATTGTATTTCTGGAACGTTCTTACAAATTCTGCCTTGTAAATCTGGCCAATTAATTCTACTCTGATCATCTAGATTCCAACCCCATTTAGATATATGCTCCTTTGTTAAACCTTCTACTGTATTCCATCTTGGTATATAGTACAGATCTACTTCAGGATTCATTTCTAATATCATTGGTAGATATTCAATAATATCCTCATTTAAGTATTCATCAGCATCTATATAAATAATATAATCCTTTTTACAAAAATTCTTTATATTGTTCTTGAAAGTGGCAAAATCTTTATTTAATGGAAATTCAATTAGAGTTTCTATGTGATTTTTAAAACCAAACACTATCATCTTAACCTCATCTGATGCATTAGTATCTAATTGGATTATTATTTCATCTTTTTCAGATTTATAATCACATAGCTTGGTAAGTAACCTATTTAATTCTTCATGTTCATTACATGCTGTTATAGCATAACTAATTGTAGGAGTCATTACTCTTCTATATTTTCAATTTCAAAAAATCCTATATAATTACAAGCATCAAAAAATCCGTCTATTCCAAAATGTTGCATAGTCTGTGAGTCAGATTTATGCGTTTGATTTTTAAAACGTGGAGATTGCGCCTCCTCTTTAGTCAATTCTTTTGTTTTAATTCCAGAAAAATAGCAATCATCTTTTGAAGTACCATTTAAAAATACAGTGCCTTTTGTAGGAATATTTATAGTAGCTGGGTACCAAACTCTACCACTTTCTTCTACATATGCACATTCTTTATGAAGTTCTGGAAGTGTGGACTCAAATTCTTCAAAATCAAATTCTCCTTCTATCATTAAATCAGATGTTTGATACCCACATTGAAAACAAATATAGGAGTTCATAGTCTCATTTATAGGAGTAGTATAGCAAGATTCTAGTGCTCCACATTTTGGACAAGTAGTTAATTTATCTATCATTTACATTTTTTTTAAAGCGGGTAATTCTATTTTTTTGAGTTGGGGTAATTTTAAAGCTACGTGTTTAGGGAATTTATCTAAAGTCTCATTGAGTTTTTCTTTCATTTTATCATATGTAAAATTCTCAAATACATATCTAGATTGACGTTTAGCATTAACCTCATAATTCTTATAATTCTGCCACATATCTAGCATCTTCTTAGCTGCAAAGTCCATATTTGGATAAAACCATTGTGATCCTTGTATAAGCATATTCTGTGCTTGAGCTGAGGGGTGTATCTCTTTAAGTTCTCCTGGGACAAAATTACAAAATTCATCATTACAAAAATCAAGATGACCTGACCAATATGATACTAATGCTGGCTTTTTAGACATAAAGAACTCTGAAAGTGGTCTAAAATACCCTTCGCCTTTTACTAGACCTAACATAACCTTAATTTTATCATGATTATATAGATCATTCATGTCATTATCTCCAAATTCACCATGAAGTAAATACACATTTGGAAGTGTTTTAGCTATCACAGTCTTTCTAATTGAATCTATTTTATTAAGAATATCATCTCTATCCATTATACTATTTGTGCCTCTTGCTGTCTTTAATATCAGAGCCGGTGGATTAGTCTTATTCTTAAATGTCTCAAGGAAAGTTTTTATAGTTAATCCCACATTTTTTCTATCTTCTCCGATATCTCCATTCATCCAATGACCTACAAATAAAAAGCAGAAATTTTCTTTGATCTCATCAAGAGAATCTACTAAATCAGAACCTTTGATATTATTATCATCAATATAAAAATATTTAGATGTATCAATACCCTCAAATAGAACTTCTACTGGTTTCTCAAGTTTTATATGTGCTATTATCTGACCAGTATTATTATCTTTTTGATCAAATTTTGAATTCTCAAATACCTGTTTAGCATGTTCAGATGATACTAAAGTTAAATTCATTTTATTCACTCCTTGAATCCAACTAGGATCGCATATAGTAGTCTCTATACCCGCAGTTACGCCTAAATTATATAGTTTACCTATAGGTTGAAATTCATTTGGTACTGTGATCTGGCACCAATAATCTGGTTGTTGATTAAGTTGATAAATTAATAGAGTATTCATCCAACCCATAGTCTCCTGATGATCATTAATAAAACCCCATGGGCAATTACCCCAACGCTGAGGCAGTACTTTAATATCCCACTCATCTTTTTTTGACTCATAAAGAGCTTTAATAAAATCTCTACTTCTTGCACCATATCCTGAATAAGTGTCAATAGGACATGATATTACACATAACGGCTTTATCATATTAGTATGTTAATTTATGTTTAATCCTTTTAGGCTTGATTGATTCAATTTTTATCAATTGAAATTTCTTTCTTGGCTCAAAATTATCAATTGTCTTATTTATCGTATTTATTACATTCTTACACATCCATCTTGCACTCATCATAGACTCATCACCTGTAACCCATTTTCTAGCGCTCAGACCAATTCTCTGACGATCTTCTAGGCCTATGTTATATAGATAATGGATTGCGGTAGAAATGTCCCTAAAATCGCACCTATCATCCCAAATATATGGAGTAGGCAGACTACCTACTAGACTTAAATTAGAAGGGAATACTGGAATTGCCCATGCGCCATGATCTTTTAAAGCGCCTTGATGATTAGATGGTAGTTCTGTAGAAGGAGTAAACCACTGACCTTGATCATCTACAAATCTCATTTGATCTTGCATACCTCCAGTAACGTTTGCAATTATCATTTTACCTGCCATCATAGACTCTGTCAAAGATAGACCCCAACCCTCATTAGAACTTACTAGAGCAGTTCCGTCTGCAATATTATATAGCAAATTCATTTGATCTGGACTATATGCACCATCTGCAAAATATACTTTCTGATACTCTGGATCACATAGTAATTCTATAACTACAGGTAGATCAGTACCATTCTCATCAGTTTTATGAGTATGCAGTAGTAGTGCACATTTCTTTGCATTCTCTTTGCCTATAGAATCCGTAAAGTGAGACCAGGCTGCAATCAGATCTGAAGTAGATTTTCTACGAATATTACGAGCATTGTATAAAAGTACAAATTCTGGATCGAAATCACCAAATATAGATTTTTTAAGTGTTATCATATCATTATACTCAGGAGAATATTCTGTGATTGGTTTAAAGATATTCTCATTAATTCCATGTGGTATATATTCTATTATCTTCTCTTTTGCAAGAGAATCAAGCACCATCTCTGTTATTAATTTTGTCTGCTTTGAAATGCACATGAAAGTATCACATGATTCATAATATGATTTATTATATAGAGGAGCTGGAAAATTATCCCATATACTTAGATATATTAGGGGGGTGGTTTTTCTAATCTCAGCTTCCATATCAAAAAGCCAAGTATAATATCTAGGATCAGTAAATATTAATATAGCATCTGGCTTTTCTATTTGTAATATTTGACGTATTAGATCTGGATTTCCATATCCATCAGTAGGATATAATATTACAGAAGAATTATCAATTCCTAAAATACTATCTGTATCTGTTGAAAGATCGAGTCTCTTACCTTTGTCTGGATGGTTCATTCCTCCAGCTATTTGAACCCAGTTAAATATATGAGCAGTACCTAAAACTATTTCTTTAGACATAGTAGCAATACCGCTAAAAAATCTAAGATCATCACCTAAAAATAGGATCTTTTTCCTATCTTCTTTTTTAATGTAACCTGTATTTGTCATAATTATAAACTTTTTAATTTTTTAATGTCATCTACGAATTGACTTCCTGTATAGTATGTACTGTATGTACTATGCATTTTATGTCTAAATTCTGGATCTGTAATATATAAAAATACAGATCTTTCTGCTAAATCTTGTAAATACATTTTATTGATCTTAGTCAATACTTTAAAATCTTCATAAATACCCTTTGGGAGTTTAATTGATGTAAGTACTCTTTGCTGTTCTTGTGTCATATTTCTTTATCTATAAATATACATAAAATATTTATGATGTATATTTTAAGAATATTTTTTATTATTTTTTACTGCAAAGTTGATCATTATCCTTAAATGGACACCACTTACATGAATCAAAATTCTTAGGGTATTCTTTATCTATGTATTGACCATCTGAAGTAAATGCATCTTTTACAAATGATTTAAGATCTTCTATTGCTTTTTTTACTGATGGTTTACCTTGAGAAGGCTTGAATTCTTGCACTCGCTTTATAGGAAATTCTGCATCTTCATAAATCTTACGACGAACGATAAAGAATTCTACATCAACCATTTCTGGATCAATGTTTAATTTTTTTGAATAAAAGTGCTTATAGAAAAGAACTTGATTTATTTTATTCTTATCAGATTTATCTTTATCTTTCCACCCTGATGTACTAGTTTTAATATCATAGATAGTATATTTCCCCGTATTCTTATTCTTCATAATAAGATCTATACTACCAATCATTAGCACATTGGGTATTTCATCTACTACCTGTTCAGTAATAGGTATTTCTATACCTACTAAAGTATTATTTTTAAGACTAAAATACTCAGTTCTCTTCTTTTTAATATACTCAAGTATTGTATTACCGTCTTCTAAAAATTCTTGTAATTCTGTAGGATTAGAAAAATGATTTCCATTATTAGAAGTGAGCGCCTCTTTATAATTTTCTATCATTCTCTGTTTAAAAAAACCTAGTAAATCAATTTTATCTGCAGCAGTTCCAGATTCTGTATACATTATCTCTATATACTTTTGCAGAGCCTCATGTATAGAAGTTCCAAAAGTTAGATGAATACTTTGCTCAAATTTTTTATTCTTCTTTACATATTGCAAATACCAATTATGAGGACATGATTTATACATGCTATATTGCGAATATGATATAGCTTTTTGACCTAAATCATATCTAACTCCATAATTCTGATTAGGCATCTAGCTGAGTTTTTTGTAATTCTTTAGGCATGAAATCATCATTAGTATGTCCACACACTGCACAGCAAAATACTTGAATAGGCACAAGTGCATCTTGAGGAGTGCCAGTTAGAAATTTAGAAGCTTTACGGATTAAAAGCCCATCTCTAAATACATTTCCACCACATTTTTCACATACTACTACTGTAGTCTTATCTAATGATATGTTTAATTTCTGATTGTTCATAATATAATATGATTATAAATGTTATTAAATTTAAATTTATCCTTTAAGTAGATTAATTAATTGAGGTTTAGACATTGCACCTACTGCCTTATTTACTGTTATGCCATTTTCCATTACTACGATTGTGGGTACTGATGTAACTGAATGTGCTTGGGCCATAGATGGATTTTGTTGTGCATCTATATAATTTACATTAATGCCTAGTTCTAGTGCAGTAGATTGTACTAGTGGTTTAAACATTTTACAAGGTGTACATGTCTGTGTTGAAAAATAAAGTACGCTTCTCATTTTATATTAAAAGTTTGATGTTGAAAGATTTTTCATATAATCTAAAGTATTCTGATTTGTTATAGTATGAATATGCTTTATAGCCTCTTGATCTATAGGAATACATGTATTATTAGTAACTAAGTGTTCTATTAAACTATCCTGAGTAATCATATTAGTAGGATCTAGTTCATACACTTTTCCAGAATATGGATTATTTAATTTATTAAGAGGTACTGCAATAAAATAAGTTCTATAACTATTTCTAATCTTATTTAATTGATTTCTTTTAATCATAAAAGATTTATCTTTAATCATAGGTACTAGAGTTTTTACTTCTACATTTTTTCCATCTATAGTCATATCCTTTTCATGATCAAATGGATTTTCAGATAGTATTGTAATTATACCTCTTGAGTTAAAGTAGTTTGCTATGATCTTTTCTCCTAATGTACCTAATTCCTTATTCTTGTATTCTACTGATTTTGCATACATTCTTATTGAAAATTTAATTTATGTTTATAGTATGATTTATGCTTTTCTACTCCTGGTATATTCCAACCATTTTCAAAATCACTCATAGTATGATGCGGCTTTACATAATATTCCCAAATTGGGTTTTTTATATATTTTAAAAAAACACATAACAAATCCTCTAAATCCATAGGTTTCATATTATATCTCTCTGCTAATTTTATAAAATCCCCATATTTAAATCCAGGCTTTAGTATTTTCATTGAGGCTGTAGCAGTAGGACCTAATTTACAGTGTGTCCACTCATTTATTTCAAATAGACCATTTAGTTTAGTGTCAAGATTTACATAATTTGCAAGATCTCCCGCCATTAAAAGATAGTGGAAATTAAATGCATGGAGTTTATTATCTCTATTATACTCATTCATTATATCTACTATACCATCAAGACTAGTACCTGGTTTTATTTTATCAATAATATGATCTGCCCAAGGTCTAAAATGATTTATTACTAGATCTTTTAGTGGATAACGTGGAGGTTGATTTACACAGCAGCTTACAAAATTTCCAGTATCTGCTTTCATAAAAGGATAAAAATCTTCATAAGAATTAAATCTTTGGAAATTCAATAATATAGTATTATTATATCCATGATTATATTGATTTGAAGTACCTGATCCAAATATTCTATGTGAGTAGATCAAGAAGAGATAATCATAAATTCCCCAATTAGGATTTGCTACTGGTTTATATAGATCCCAAGTGAGTGAATTTTCTTGCATAAAATAATCTTCAAGCAAGAATATAAAGCCCTCATATCTTCTATCAATATTATGAAATAAATTTACATTATCTATATATTTATCTCCAGTATTAAATTCTCTTTTCTTAGTATCTATAAAAACTTTTTCTGTCTTTCGATTAATATCTATATAATAGTCAAGACATTCTAGAGCTATTGGATTAAATCCCTGTTCATTTAATATCACACTCTTCTTTGTAATTTTTTCTGTATCTTCAAGTTTATATACACTCTGAGATCCTTTAGACTCCTCTTGCTCTACTGATATATTATCTTCTATTTTACATTGATATTCTTGAGTCTCTTCATTTTTAAATGATACATAGCTTTGAGATACTGTAGTTTCCATATCTGGAATATCAGAGAATTTCATATAGCTAGTTTGAGGTTTGATCTTATCATAATGTCTCTTATAGATATGGAGATTTGTAATAAACCAATGCATTTCACCCATTGAAGTATTTGTATCAAAACAAATCTTACTCATAAGCTTTGCAAAAGTATATTGATCATTGCAGAATCCCAGCCATAAATCAATACTTCTTGCGAATACTGTAAGATTAAGTCGACCATCAACTATTGTGAAGTTTAATACAACATTACATGGAGTGTCTGAGGCATATCTGTCTAGCTCATTTATATCGTAATGAACTACTATCGCTCTTCTTGTATTCGGGTTGCTCTTGAGCTCCTGGATAGCACGATCTAACTGTCCATTTTTATTCCAAAAAAATCCATAATTACTATTCACTTCTGTAGTGCCTGGAATCATCATGTTCTTCCATATCTTAGCACGTTCAGAAATTTCAGATGCGTCTCTATTTCCTGTTAAATACCAATGCCACTCATATTCTGCATAGTCTACATTAAACTTACGTTCTGGTTCTGTGATAATCATCTGCATTGGATTATCTAAAGTAAAAGAGGCATTAAATTTTGCTTTAGTACTAGCAAAATCTACCCCCGTAGACATTATATCTAAGTAAAGACTTTTAAATGCTTCATTTGCGTTTTTAAATCTCATATTTGGAAATTTCTATAAATTGTTTTAAAAAATCTATACCATCAGTTTTTCTATACTGCTCTAGATATAGTACTCTTTTTATTCCAGATTGTAATATTAATTTTGCACATTCAATACAAGGACTAAGAGTCAAATATAAAATGGCATTATTTATTGAATATCCTGATTTTGCAGCTTTAAGAATAGCATTCATTTCAGCATGTACAACATACGGGAGTGTAATATTGTCTCTTTCACAGCAATTATCCATTCCAGAAGGAGTACCATTATACCCAAATGCTATAATATTTCCATCTTTTATTAAAAGTGCACCTACTTTATTTCTCTCACAATGAGAAAGGGTGGCTATCTCTTTTGCAATATTAAGATAAACTTTATCTAATTTTGACACAACCTTTATTTTATTTTTTTAGTTAATTCCAGTACTTCCAAATCCACTTTCACCTCTTTGAGTCTCTATAGAATCTAATTGATCTACTACTTCAACTTCTTCATAATTTACTGGTACGAGTATAAACTGAATAATTTTTTTACCTGCTTCAAGTATATCATTTGCTTTACCTGCATTGAATACGTGAATATGAATTTCTCCGGTATAATCCTCATCTACTATTTCAGCTCCTTTAATGAGCTTATTTTTTGTAGCTATTCCACTTTTATTTGCTGCCATTAACATATATCCAGTAGGAATATTTGCTTTAATACCTGATGGAATTAGAATATCTTCTCCTGGTCTAAGTATTGTACATTCAAAATCATTTGGAATATAAAAGTCTATACCTGCACTTTTATTAGTGCCTCTGGTTGGAGTTTTTACTGGTCTTGTTTTAATTATCTTCATATCTTATTTTGTTTTATTATAATCTTCTTTATAATGATCTACCATTGCTGCCATATAAGATATAGCATCTAGTATATTATCATACTTTTTACTATAAGATTCTCTAGACATTTTTAATGCTACCATACAAAGATACATGTCTTTTGCTGTAATTTCTTTATTGCACATAGTAGAAGCTAATAGAGCGGCTTTTTCCATACTCTCTTTCATAGGACCATATTGTCTAGATCCCTCTTCACCTCTTTTAAAAACTATATTATTTGCTTGTTCTAATATATTACTCATAATAGAATTTAATCATATTATTATTATTAAGACAATATATCCTGTAAGTATGGATAATATTTAGGTTTGAGATGTACACTTTGCCTAGATTCTAAAATATCTAACATCGCAGTACCATCATCATCAATCCAGCTATCTGGCCATGATATAAATTTAAGTCCAGAATTAGCGATAATATCATTTGCTATTTGTCTTAATTCCATTCTTTGCTGTCTAGATCCAAAAAATGGTTGCTTTTTATATAATCCAGTTCCTGGTATTTTACGAGATTCATGTTCTATTGGAAGTAATTGAACTAGTATAGGATTATTTAATTCTTTTGCAAAATTTACATATTTTGTAAATAATTCTTTTGTGGCAGTAATTGGATCTACTTGACGAGCTAGATGGAATCTGGTATCAATATTTCCAAAGTAAAGTACTACATTACCTGATCTAGTTGCATTTATAGCTTGTGCATTTGCATGTTTAAGCCAACCATATAGCGTTTTACCTGGATTAAAACTAAGAGCGTACCCTGGTCTCCAGACTGAGAGAGAATGTGAATCTCCTATTACAATATTAGGATTTGGTTTAGAAAAATAATCTACAGCACTGCTTATAGGCCAATTATGACTATCGACTTTTATCCTCTGGTTAAATTTTCTAAAATCAAAAGTTTTATTAACAAATTCAAATTCGCCTTCAAATTCAGATATTGCCTGCATCTTCTCAGTATGAATTGACTGAGGTCCTCCTGGGATATTAAAACTACCATCAGTAAAATTTACACCTTCACATATATAAAGTTTTTCATATTGACTCCAAGTACTAGGATCTGGATTGACATCTATTACATCTTGTGGATTTTGATCTTTGACCATTTTTGCGCATATGAGACCATATCCAGATCCTTGAGAATTCATCCCAGTTCCTACATTACTCATTATTGATATTAATGCAGCTTTCATAAATCTTTATTTTTTATTTGCAGAAATAATAATAAAAGCTTTTATAATCCATATCTAGAAATAAAAGCTTTTATTACATATATTATGGTTTAAAATTGAATTATAATCAAATAATTATATAATATCCTTAGTAGAGATTACATACCCATGCCCATCATAGGATCTGGAGTGTCTTGCTCTTTATCTGATTTTTTTTCAAGTACCACTGCATCTACTGTGAGTATTGTACCAGCTACACTCGCTGCATTTTTTATAGAAGATATTACTACTTTTGTAGGATCAAGTAGACCAGCTTCAATACCATTTACTACTGCTCTATTTTTAGCATCAAATGTTGTAAATACATCGTCTTTAGAATTTACATTATATAAAATTTCATACCAATTCTCAATACCTGAATTTGATAGAATTGTTTTAAATGGCGCATAGCAGGCAGTTTCTACTATAGAAAGAGCAATCTTTTCATTTGAATTCCAATTTATAGTATTATTCTTTATAGACATAAATGCTTTGATAAGTGCAATACCACCGCCTGGAAGTATACCTTCTGCAAGTGCGGCTTTAGTCGCCAGAAGTGCATCTTCTACTCTGTCTTTCTTTTCTTTGATCTCAATTTCAGAATTTCCACCTACATTTATAATAGCAACTCCACCTACAAGTTTACCAAGACGCTCTTGAAGTTTCTCTTTTTCAAAAAATGATGTTGCACTTTCTATCTGCTCTTTAATCTCATTTGCTCTATTAGAAATTGCTGTCTCATCCCCTTTACCATCTACTATTGTAGTAGTCTCTTTAGCTACTGTGGCAAGACGTGATTTACCTAGATATTTATCTAATTCTGAAGATGAGAGTTTATCAAGTTTATGTCCTTTGCTTTTTGACATTACTGTACCTCCAGTAAGAATTGCCATATCTTCAAGAATCAAAGTTCTTCTATCTCCAAAGTCTGGTGCTTTTACTGCACATACTTTTACTACATTTCGCATTTTATTTACGATCATTAGTGCGAGTGCCTCATCTCCAAAGTCTTCTGCAATTACTAGAAGTGATCTATTTTCAGTATTTGCTTTCTGTAGAAATGGAATCATCTCAGCTGCAGTTTGAATACGACCATCATAGAGCATAATATAGCAATCATCTAGTACTGCATTCATTGTGGTATTATTAGTCACAAAATATGGACTCTTATATCCACGATCAAATTGCATACCTTCAACTACTTCAAGAGTAGTTTCACCGGTCTTAGATTCTTCAATAGTCACAATACCTTCACGACCAACTTTATCTATAGCAGCAGAAATCAGCTCTCCTACTTCAATATCATTATTACCTGAGATAGTTGCCACTTGTTTAATTTGATCTTCTGTGCTGACATCTACTGATAGTGATTTAAGTTGATCTATAATCATAGAGACTGTCTTATCAATACCGTGCTTAACTTCTACTGCATTAACTCCTTGACGTATAGTCTTCATTCCCCCTTGAATCATCTTTGTTGCAAGTAATGTAGATGTTGTTGTACCATCACCGGCCTCATTTGCTGATTTAATTGATACTTGTTTTACCATCTGTGCTCCAAGATCTTCTATATCATTTTCAAGTCTATTAAAGGCCTTTGAGCAAGTTACTCCGTCTTTTGTGGCTTTTACTTCACCATAAGGTTCACGTATTAATACTGTGCGACCTCCTGGACCGAGTGTTGATGATACTATATCATTGAGTTTATTAATTCCAGCAAGAAGTTGCTCTTTAAGTTCTGTCCCTATTAAATGTTTTGTTTCGCTCATAATCTATTTTGATTGTTTTTTAATTTGCTTTTTCCACCCAAAGACCATCCAATATGGATATAGTCTTCTAAATTTTGTTTTTGAATATACTTATTTTTACCGTCTTTATTAATACAAATAGAATTTGAATTATGAGAAATTCTGCCTTTATTCTGAATTCCAAATCTAGATAAATCTCCAGAATGTTTTTTGCCCTTCATCCAAGTAGTTCTACCTTTATTCTGAATTCCAAATCTAGATAAATCTCCAAAATGTTTTTTGCCATAAAAGGAATTTAATTCTCCAAATTTTCCCTTTTGAGAAGCCATTTTAACTCTAGATTCCTCAGATAAATTTGGAGCGCCATCTCCTCCATCTGTAAGATTTACTAATGGACCTAATCCTAAATCTCTACGACCTATTTCTTTTATTAATTTCTTTTCTATCTCACAAGCCTCTTCCCAAGAAATATTATTATATAAAATTTTTATAGCGTATTCATGATTTTTTATATAATCTCTCCAAGTTTTTCCTCTACTTTTTTTATCAAAAGCTCTCTTTTCACTTTTACCTATTCCTATATAAAATATCTGATTTGTATCAATCCTGTGATGTTGGTATACTATAGCCATCTTTTTGTAATTTATCTTTAATAAGTTTTTCAACTAATGCTCCAAGAATCAAACAATTAGCCTTACAGTGTTTTTTTAAAATGCTGTGAAGAGTTTTATCTATCTGTATTGATGCGCGTTGATTTTCCATTTATAATAAATATACGAAAAATTGTATAAAATTGTATACTATTCTGTGATGTGTGATTTTAAAAAGTTATCTATATCTTGACCAGTTACTGATGATCCAAGATGACTAAAATTCTCAATATACAAATCTTTAAGATGCTCTGGAATGTATTTATGTTTAAGTTGCATACTTACTACGTCTACACCATTCTCATCTTTAGAAGATTTTGTTTCTGTATAAAATGCCATGTAATGTGTTGGATTGTTCATATTAATTTATTATTGCTAAAATTTCTGTTTCTCTTGTTATATAATAATCTTGTCCTTCTAGTTTTACTGACATTGATCCAAGTTTTGGAATAAGTACAATGTCTCCTACATTTAGATTTGAAGGGACTTCTTTATCAGTGTGATAGTTCCAAGCATTTGAGATTGCTACTACTTCACCTGATTCTGGACGCTCTTTGCCCATGTCTGGAAGGATAATATTTCCTACCATCTCTTCCGATGTTTCTACTGGTCGCAGTACTACATGACCATTTAGTGGTTTTAATTTTGACATAACGATTTATTTAATTAAAGTTTGTTTGCTATTTTTAAAATTACGTGTTCATCTTCTACACTCAGTCTCCATTTATTTTCAACTAGTTTTGAACAGGCATTTATAAATGTACTAGGTTCTGATAAATGCCCTATATGAGGCATTACTATCACATCACTTGATTGAGTGATATTATATCCTCTAATTTCTTCATCAATTAGGCCTCTAAATTCTAATAATTCTGGACCTGTCATTGATTCAATTATATCATAAACATCTACTTCAACTTCTGTGTCTATTTGAATGTATCTCATAACTGTATATTATTAAATTGATTTGATATTAAAAAACTTATTTTTAAAGTGTGAAATTCTATAATAAATACTCTAAATTTATATTTTAGTGGCCATCTTTCCAATTGTAGGCAATAGCTGGAGGTGCTTTAAGATCTATGCTTATTTTAGTAGTATTTTCCATACAATCTTGTACTATCTTAGCACAGATTTCTGCATCTTTTGCTGGCACTTCTGTAATAATCTGATCATGAATTTGTGCACATACCCAGCCATTTATACCTAAATCTTTGAGTCGTCTATTAATTGCAATGGCAGCACGGTTTACTATAGATGCAGATAACCCCTGAATCTGTACATTTCTGGCATTATTAATACCATTAATATAGTCTCTATACAGCTTAGTAACTTTATCTTTACCGTATTGTTTAATTAATAATTGTCTAACTTGCCAATCAGTAATAGCCTCTCCTAGAGTATCATGTATCTTTTTAACCTTGTCTAAGTGACGTATACGACCTACTTGAGTTTTTACATACCCTAGATTTTGTGCATCATATTTAGATCTGTCCATCCACTCTTTTAGTGCAGGAAATCCATTAAGATAACCATCTACTAAAACTTGTGCCTGTTTTGCTGGTATACCTAGATTCATACCAAGTGCATAAGCTCCCATACCATAAGGAATACCTAGAGCATAGGCTTTGGCTTTATTTCTAAGTTTTGGCGCCTGCTTTCTTAAGAAATTTTCTGCTTTTTTATCAGGGGAGTATTGATCTAATTTTTCTGTTTTTATTGCGATAGTAGAGTAGAAGTCCCAGTTATTCCTAAAGATGTCCTTGAGTCCATCATCTCCAGATACATGTGCGAATACATGTGGCTCAAGAGACTCATAGTCACAATCTATAAATTTATTATCTGTATCTGGAATAAAGAATGCTCTTACTAGATTTGTATATTCTACTACTATAGGATCATCATCGCCTTCTTCTTTAGGTCTAGGTAATTGCTGAGAGTCTGAACCATATCTTCCAGAGACTGTGCCATGCTGTTTATAATAAAAGAAATATCGACCATCTTCATGTGCTTCTAAGAATCTATCCATATAAGTAGATCTTATTTTTAGTAACTTACCATATATCCTTAGATTTTTAGCCCATTCATATTTATCTGAAATACTTTGAATAAGTTCATCATCAAATTGTGGTTTGCCTCCTGGTGTACTTGATAGTGATTTTATACCTAGTGCATTGAATGCAATATCTCCCATTTGATCTTTAGACTGTATATTAAAAAATAGTCCATCATTATCGTCTTTCCATAGTTTAAGACTAATTGCTTGAATATCAGAATCTTCTAATAAAAAATCATGACCTTCAATTAAAAATCTCTGTGCTGGTGAAGCGGGCAATAAAGTTAGATTTGATCTTGTAATATTATATTTTCCAGTTTTTTCAGATTTTGGAAGTGGTAATTTATAATAATCTGCAATAGCTTGAGCAAATTTGCCTTTATTACTTACTGGCCACTCTTGTTGAGCCTTATTTAATATCCAAGTTTTAACTTGTTGTTTTGATAGTAGATCTTTAGTAATTATATCTATATACTTGCTCATCTCCACATTTATCTTTTCTCTTGAAGATTTAATGAGTTCAATATCTAATTTTACCCCCTTATCTTCCATAGGTATAGTTACTTCTTTATAAAGAGGCATAACCTCATCATTAAAAAAGAAATTAGTCAAACCCTGTTCTTCAATCTTAGTAAGATAGTAATCATATATCCTAAGAGTTAAGTCAACGTCAGCACAGGCGTATTTTGAGAGTATATCAAGATCAGCTTTCCAAATCTCATAATTGTCTTTTGTAATACTGCCCCCATTTCTTTTTATAGACTCTTTAAGTTCTATCTGCTCTTGATTAGCCTCACTAGATACATCAATGCCAATTTCAGATTGTATGCTTTTAGCCACCTCTTTAAGTGCAAAAGACCCACCTCCATTTTCTGAATTTACACCCTCTTCTTGAATAGTATGCACCATAAGTATAGTATCTGCATGAATACTATTAATAAGATCTACTCCATAAAAATTCTTAACGAATCTGGCATCGAAAGATAAGTTATGCCCTATAATTTTTTTATCAATTAATAGTGCAATAATTCTCTTAGCTATATCATGGCATAGCACACCCTCTATCTTAGAGTCTATAAGCAGACCATCTTGAAGGATCATAGTAGGCATATAGTAACCATGATCCCTTTCTCCAGTAATAGAGAATCCTATAATTTTACCTTTTCTGGGATTTAGAGAGTTTGTTTCAGTATCAAATGCAATTATATCATGCTTTTGAATGTGAGCTATCATCTCCTTGACGCTCGCTAAAGTATTTACTGTTAAATATTGTCTCTGAGTCATGACTTTTATTTTTATAGGGAAGTAATCTATTTAGTGCACCTTGTCGTCTTTGGCATCCACAGTCCTGTAAACCTAGTATTTTTTTAGCAAACCATGAAGAAAATTTATCAAGTCCAAAGAAATGCGTAAATTTAGCTACAGTGTCTCCAAAACCTCTACTGCTTATCTTGTTTTTCATCTATCTTTTTTTCTAATACAGTCAATGCACTTGCTACACCTATTACTATATTGTGTATTTGTAATTCTAATTGAACTTTAAGTGATTTTATTTTAGACCACTGATACACTTGCAATATTATCAGCAATAAGATAATTGATAAATAAATATTCTCTGTTGTTATAGTAAATGTCATATTTAAATCTATGATTTTTTTATAACATTATTAAATATTTCTTATGAGTATTATAATTCTATACTCAATCTTTTAAGAAATCTCTTATATAATTGCTCATCAGTTGACCAAGCCTTAATCTTGACCAGCTCAGAATAAAAATTATCTCTTGCTGTCTCAATTCTGTCTTTTATCCACGGTCCTCTTAGGAATAAAAAAGGAACTGCTGTATTTTTATACTTATTATATACCTCATCGTAGCTCTTAGTCTTTATGTCAGAAAGAGCCTTAAATAGTTGGCTTTTAACTGCCGACATTGCCGCCTTATCCTTGTCTTTCTTTGCAAGCCCTGAGGCTATTGTATTTATCAGAGTTGAAGTATGTGCATCAAATTCTGCAGGTGAATTTAAGTGCGCTATAAGATCCTTTTCATATTGCTCTATTTTATCTGGGTTTGCATTCTTACTCGGGGCTTTAGGCGCTCTCACTCCAAGTTTTGCATCTAATTCTGCATCATAGGCTTTTGGGTCTATAGCATGTACTAGTTCATGTTCTATGCTTGTTACAAAATTATACTCGTCTGTTAATTTTGAGAGATTTACTATAACTGCCCTGTTCTGCTGGTCCATTCTAGCATAAGCATTATCTTTAGGATCATTATACAGTCCTAGACTTATCGATATTAAATTACCTCTAAGATCTTCTATATTAAATATATTCTTAAAGCTCTTAGGAATATACGGGTCTTGTATATAGCTTTTAGGTGATTTCTTTTTAAGAGAGTCTGCATTCTTTTTTATGTAAGAAAACGCAGAATCAGCCTTTAATAACTGACTCTGCGGTATCTTTATTATCTTCTCAGTAAGTAGATCTACTAATTTTATCATATATTATAAATATGCTATACTGCTATCTCACATGCATTTCCAGCACATGCCACTTGATCCTTAAGATCTGTATTATCATCTGACTCTATTACTTTTGATAAGTCTATATTTGTCAATGATGTCATCATCTCTTCATATTTCTCCTTAGTGCAATCTTCAAAAGGTGCTTGGATATATGTATGATCTGAAAATGGAAGTACTGAAAGTCCATTATAACAATTCTTATTCTCCCACATCCAATTACCAACTTCCTCCCACTCATTATCTTTAATTGATACTGTTGCAGAAATATTATGCGTATTTTGTCCAGTGATATGACCAGGCTTAATCCAATATTCGTAAAAATGTTTTACTCTATTTAAAAGATCTAATGCTGATTCTGTTCTTAATATTGACCCTTGTGGAGCTCTTTGAGGTACTGATATTACTGCTGTATCATGTGGTCTAAAGTATTCATCTTGTACCAGCTCTGGATGATATATGCTTAGATATGTATAGATTGCTTCATTCTTACCTACTCTTATATTCCTGATATAATATTCATTATGCCATGCATGTATGCCAGAAGATGTGCCCAGGACTAAAGAAGATGTGCCTGAGGGTTTTATTGTAGTACAACGAGCAGCAGAATTAATTCCTATGATTTTAGCCACCTCTAAATTAGTGCTTTTTACTATATTTGAGGCCATTTCAAGATCTAAATTTTGAACAACTCCAGATCCAATACCAGTCATACCAACTCCTATAAGTGCCTCTTTTTCTGTAGTTCTCTGCCAAACTGATCTAAGATAGTGGAAATTTGTATAACCAGCTTGTAATGTTCCAATTAGTGCAGCTGCTTTAACTCTTTTATTAAGATCTGCTTGATCTACTACATCTGATACATTTACTTCACATAAATTACAGAATTGGAAAGGACGTAGTGCAATTTCACAACAATTATGTACTAGTAATCCATTAGCAAAGAAGTTGTGATTTTTCTTCATACTAATATCATATACATCCTCATTTGATACTATACTCTTTTTTATTATTTTTATTTTGGTAATTCCAGTAATCGAATTTCTTTCCATTTTTTTAAATAGTTTATATTTTTTATTTTATATAAATTAATATTCTGTATTAATGATACTTGTGTATTTATAACTTTTTTAAGTTTTTCAACTTTATAAGAATTAACAGTTAAATATCCCTTTATTTCTACGATAGCATTCAAATTATCATACTCATCATAAATAAAAAAATCTGGAGTATATTTAGTTCCATCATCTAATTTATAACTTTTAATTTCTGTGTCCCACTTCAGTTTATTTTCAGTTAGGTATTCAGCAAATATATACTCATAGGAACTTCTTAGCCAAACCCATTTATTTAAAATTCTATTATAATAATACCCCTGAACGCCTTTCCCATTAGAATTTTTTATTTTTAAATTTCTTCTAATTTCTTCATTGAACCACCCAGAATTCGACGCATATTCTTTTTTTGACTTATTTTTTCTAAAATTATTTAAAGATTTATTTTCTATATTAGATTTATTAAGTTCTAATCCTAAAAAAATTAAAAATGATCTTGTTAGAGTATATCCAAGATTTAAAATAGAATTAATCCTTTTAATACCAAATCCTTTAGAATATTCTCTATAGATAATATCATAAGCTTTTTTAATAATATCTTTATTTTCAAATTTCCAAATATCTCTTAAAAATAAACGCCTGTTTGAAGCTCTACTAGAATTCCCTAATTCGATAATTCTTTTAGTCGAATATAATTTATAAAGTTGCTTATACTCATCAGATATTTTTATATTACAACCTTTCTGAAATCTACCATACGATTCATTGTATACATCTAATATAAATTGAACTTCTTCTTTTGTAAAATTGGGGTACAAATCCATGTTATTATTTTACAATAAATATCAATTAAATTGAGATTAATACATCATCTTCAATTAATTTTGCTGCTTCTATCCAACCTCTATTTTCTGTATAGACTCTATGATCTGGAGTAAGTTTTATAGTTTGTCCATTATCTAAACTTAATTCTATTAATTCTGCATTTTCTTTTGTCTTTTTAGCCCAATTCATATAATCATATTCTAATTCCTTCGTATCTTCATTAAATGTTAATACCATAGGAGGATAATCACTAGTTTCATATAAATCTACTAATATCTTCATTGGAATTTGATATACTACTCCTTCAGATAAAGATTCATTTCCAGATACTCCATTGTGATCTTTTACAGTAATTAAAGAATCTCCTGAAATACACGGGTTTGTACCCCAATCTTTATCATTATTTAAGTAGATACCAGGCTCTCCACTGCCTGAATTTTTAATCTTATCCCAAAGACTCATAAAGAATTCTTTGGTTATTTTATTTCTAAGAAGTACTGCTGAGTTATTTGCTCTGCCACGTTGAGGATTAAGTTCCCACCAATTTCCAGATTTACAAGAAATCATTTCATCGTCATCAGCAGAAAATAGAGAAATCAGCGCAGCTCTACGAATGCCTCCGGCTAATACTGCATCTGCAATATGACACACCATATCATGCACTTCTATTGAAGATAATTTATCTCCATTCTCCTTTTGACTTAATATGCTCTCTAATTTAAATAGACACTCTTTTAGTGGTTGAGGTCCTGGTGCTTTACCTCCTGAAGTAACAAGTGCTGCACCTTTAGGTCTAATATCAGAGAAATCAAATTCTAGAGATGAGCTGCCTTCAAAATAAGATTTTACTAGAGCTTTTACTGCATCTGCCCAGCCTTCAATAGAATCATTGATTAAGAATCTCTTTTTTCTCTTTTTATTTGGAAGTTTTATCTCTGGTAACTTTTCTACGTGATGTTTTTGTACTGAAAATCCCACTCCAGTTCCACCTAGTAAAAGAAACATAATCTCTGAAAATGATCTATAATCATCTATAGGCAGATATGCACAGTTATAAATTCTATTTGGATTGATTTCGATAGACTTTCCTCCAAATTGAAGGCTTCTCATAGAAGGAAGTACTTTCTTGTCATAAACTAATTCATATGCATCTTCAATCTCTTTAGTTAATTGAGGGTACTTTTTAAGATGCATTTCCATGTTTCTCGTAACTAGATCTTCCCAAGTCTCTCTTCTTTGTAATTGCGGCAGATATTTTGAGTATTTCATATATACTGTAATATCTGATAATATTTTCTGTTCTATATTCATTATTAAAATTTTGACAATATTTTATACTTTGGGCTCTGAGATGAGTCCATTAATTAGATCAATATTTTTAAAATATTATTGACCTGGAGTCTTTGGATTTGATATTTTAGAAGGTCCTATTGTAGACAGTCTATTCAATTTGCTAGTGCTAAGTGAATTTTGATTAGTTGCATTTAATGCAGCAACACTGTCATTATATTTACTAGGCGCATCAGTTGTTCTGTAATTATTGTTCTTAGTTGCCTTTTTAAATAGATCTATTATAAAATTTGCCATATGTTAGTTTTTTTTCTTCGTAATAATAAATATACAATTATTTTGATAATTCAAAGAATTTTTTACTTAATATTGCTTTTTCTTCAGAAGATAATCCTGTTTTATCTTGAGTTTGAGCTGATGCTGCTGCCATGGTTCTGATTTCTTCTTCAGTTAGTTCTTTATCATCTATTTGTATAAACCCATTATCTGTGTCTATTATAGCATTATATGTCATACCATCACTACCATATCTGTTTTTCATAATATGTACTCTACCAGTTTTATTGATCTTATCAGCTCGTTTTCTTGATAACGACATAATAAAATCTGCAATCATGATCTTATTATATGAACCAGCAGCCTTGTCTCCTTCTACAATATCATCTTTAGCACCTTGACGATTAACTTGACTTACTGACCATATTGGAGTATTAAGCTCTCTTGCCATGCCTTTTATTGCAGTATACACATCATCTATTTCATCTTTTATTTCACCGCCAACTCTCTTCGACTTTAATAGATCTATATAGTCGATAATGATTAGATCTGGCTTGTGTCCCATGTCTGTGCATTTTCTAATATGAGATTCTACTGCATTTACAGTAGTTTTACCCATCGGGTATTCTGCAATAGTTAATCGACCTGGGAGATTGCTTACTACCTCTTCTACCTTCTCTCTATGTAAGTGTATTTCTTTAAATCCTATTCCTGTAAATACTGAGTCATATCTTTTACCTGTGTAGATGTCTGATAGTTCTAATGTATAATGATTTACTGTTAAACCATTCTTTACAGCCTCTGCTCCCAAATTTATTAAAAACCATGATTTACCTGAGCCTGGTCCACCAAATATAATACCAAGATCTCCTCTTCCTAGTCCACCCATAAGATGATCACTTATATTCTTCCATGGAGTTGGTACTGCCCGTCTATCATCTTCTCTATATCTTTGTTCAATGTCTTGAAGATACTCGTGTCCTATATTCTTATCAGCTCCAGCTTTAAGTGCAGAGTCTATTATTATTCTTATATCTTCAAATTGACCTTTAGACAGCAGATCTACTGAATTAAGTAGTGCTTTTTTGAGTTGTTGATTTTTACAAAAATTAGAAAATTCCTGCTCAATATAAAGATGATCCTCATTTGATGCTTTAAGTGCCTCCTTAACCTGTTCTGCTACTGAGACTTTAAGCACTTCATTTTGTATCTTCTTTACTTCTACTTGTAAAAATTCTATAGATGGATTTGTATGATATTTGAAATAGTACCTTAAAGTCTCTTTAACAATCCATTGTGATGCTGGACTATCAAACATCTCTGGCTCTACAACATCACTGATATTCTGTAAAAATTCTCTATGTTTTAAAAGAGAATTAAGAACTTTTGTTTGAAAACCAGACCCATAAGAATTTAAGGAGTTTAATTGACTCATAACTTTTTTATTTGTATTTTGCTATTTCGTTAAAATTTGTATATAACCAAGATTGTAAATTTGTAATGCTTGCTCCTAGTTGATCTTCATTATATAGAGAAGTAAATATTGCAGGTTCATATCCTTTATTAGGATTTTGTATCATTGAGTCTATTTCAATCTTTGAATCTTCTGGAATATTAGGTTCATCTAAATCCATTAATTGTCTATTGATCTCTAATTGATTTTTAAAAGCGTATATCTTTTGCAATATTGGTACTTCACTATCTTTGCATTTGTTTATAATATGCTCTAGATTAATAGTACGTAATTCTCCTAATTCTGGAAAATGCTTTAACAAAGTCTTAGGACCTAATCCTTTAACTCCAGGAACATTATCGCCCTTGTCTCCAAGTAGTATCTTCTGAGTTAAGAAATTATTAGATGTGACTTCGTACTCACTTAAGACGTCTTTTGGAGAATAGAATTTTTTCTTTGTTGGAGAGTAAATACTTATTCTATCTGATGCTAGCTGTAGATAATCTCTGTCTGAAGACATAATAGTTACCTCTTTTCCTATATGTTTTGCTATATATCCTATGACATCATCTGCCTCTATCTTGTCTATTGATAGTAGATCTACTGGAAGACATTTGAGATAGTCTATGAGCCTCAGAAGCTGGTTTTTAATAGCATCAGATTCTTCATCTTGTGAATCAAATATATCCCAATTTGTAATGCGTTTTACTCCTCGATTGGCTTTGTATTCAGGGTAGAGGTAGCGCTTATTTGTAGAACTACCTCTACCATCGAATACTATTATGACACGTGTTGGTCTTACTAGTCTCATCCCATATGCCATAGACTTAAGAAACCCCGTTAGTGCTCCTATATGCTGCCCTGCTGGATTTACATGCTGGATCATTGCAAAGGATCTTAGAAAGTTGTTGAGTTAAAGACCGTCGACTATGAAAACCTTTGAATTCAGGCTTAAGTCGACGGTCTGTGTATTATTTTGTGAAAGATCATTTATCATTTCTGCATATCTACTATTCATATTATATTTTTATTTTTTCAGCTTCATTAGGAACTGAATAATATTCAAAGTGACCTCTTACTATAATACATCTATGATTGGGTACTTTTTCATAACTTTCCATATTATCTATTATATCATCTAATGTATCATGGATCGATTTCCTATAGTTAATATTTCCAAATGCTATATCATCTTGATGACCCACCATATCATATACTAGCACTATTTTCTTTTCTGGTATAAATGATTCAGGGTTATAGATAACTGGAGTTACATATGATCCAGGCATTGTATTAATAAAATCTTTTTCGTACAATTCTGGAGTTAAACTTATCTTATACAGATAACATTTTTTTCCAAATTTAGTCCCTTCATGAAGTATTATTGTTTTTGCCGAAATAGTATCTATTTTATCTCCTAAAGTAATATGTGCTACTGGAAGATTCATAATCTCTATTTCAGTGTCCTTAAACTCTTCACATTGTTTAAGTTCATCTACCATAGTCATTAACTGTTCTGGTGTAAGTTCTAGATCTTCTTTCTTAGTCCAGAATTTCGCATCTTCTTTTTTCTTTAATATAAAATCTTTTAGTGTCATGTCTGTATTTTATTCTTCTGAATTATCTATTATGCTAGCATTATCATCTTCCTCTTCTGTAATATCAAAATCACCACTTCCAAGTATTTTAAGCCACTCATGAGCATGCTCTTTTTTATATTTCTCAATATCGGCTTTATTAGTTTTATCATCATCTATAAATCCGTGTACAGTTACAAGTAATTTTCCAGCAGCAGTAATCCCAGTAATGTGATTTTTATCACAACTCAATCTAGTTCTTTTAGCAAATTCAACAGTTTTACCGTTTTTAGTAGCGCTAATTTTATTAGTACCCGCTTTACTTATACCTCCAAATGTAATTACTAATGAAGAATCAAACCACATTGTATTACCACCTTTATTTTGTAAAGTGGGCTGTCCCATTCTCACTTCTGGTTTTGCAACCCATACTTTATTTATAGCTACAAGGGTATTAGTATATGGTTGACTTTCTTTTCTAGACATGATAATTCTTTGATTAATAAAATTACCAAATTGAGTCGACATAGCACCAGCATTCCATTCATTATTATTGGAATTAGACTCTATACTTAGTCTACATGGTATTGATCCTACAGAATCCCAAAAGAAGCAAATATTATATGGTAGATTGCCTTTCTTTTGTTCATCTAGAACATCAGATATAAATGCAGCAACATCTTCTACACAATTCATTTTTTCACGATCTACATAGATAAAAAATCCGCTATAATCTACTACTTCCCCAGTCTCTTGATTAACTACTTCATCAAATTGCAAACCCATTGTCTTAGCATGATCCCAAGACCACTTCATCTCAGTAATTATAAACACTGGTAATATTCCAAGTCTTTGAGCACTAACGGCCGCTTCAAGTAGAGCTGTTGTCTTTCCTGTATCACTATGACCTCTAAGCAGAGTAATATGACCCATAGGAATACCTGGAATTTGTAATGTGTCTTTAAAAGCACTCGAGAGTGGAATCCACCTAGTCTCTTTAAACTTTACTGATGTTGATGCGAGGTTTTTTGACTTTTTAAATTTGTCAAGAGGTGATATATTACTATCTGATTTGATAGCATCTGAGAGCGCTCCAGTAAGCCCCTCTTTTTTCTTTGTTGTTGCCATTAAAACCTTTTATATTATTATATTTTAAATAAATCATCTATCTCTTTATCTACATCTGTCTTCTTTGTACTTAAAGAGTAGCTCTTTTTTGGCTTCTGCTCTTCTGTTTTTTCCCAAGGTAGATCTCCTACTGTAGAATCTTCATCTGATTCTTTTACGGTTGGTGTTTCAGTCTCTTCTTCTGGAGTAAGATGAGATTGTAGAGCTGACTTCATTTCCTCATAAGTGTATTTCTTAAATTGATCAAGTGGATTTGGTTGATTTGAAAGCCAATCTTTAACTTGAGCTGCATTATCAGAAAGTGGGGTTGATTTACCGCGAACACGTACTTTAGATTGATTGTAATTTGTACCATTTGTTTCTGGTGCAGTTGTTTCTATAGTAATATCACGACCAGACATTACATCTGTGTAATCACCTACATCCTCATCTTCTGCAATAGCGAGTAATTCCATAAATACCTGCTTACCAAATTCCCAAAGACGTACGCCTTTATCTTCCTCACCACGTACAATTACAGGCACAAATACTCGCATTTTTGATTCAAGTTTTTTTGCAAGCTGCCAATCTTCTTTGTTTCCACTCTTACGTAGCTTTTGAGTAAATTCAACAATCGGATCTTTTTCTCCAAAATTCACTGGAGAGATCATTGTCTTGTTATTAATCCCGTAATAGATTAATACCTCTTTAAATGGATTTGATTTGTCATACGCGCTAGGTAGGATCCTAATTGAATGTTTACCTACGGTAGGTCTCCAAAGAGTCTTATTTTGCTCTTTATTACCACCACCTTTTGGATTTTGTAGAGCCTGAAGACGACTCTTTAATGCATCAATGTTCATAAATATAACAGTTTATTTTAAAAGAAAATAATATTAATCCTCTAGATAGGAAAATAAATTTATAAAGTCGTATTAATTATCTTATGTACGACAGTATTTAATTTCTTAAAATCTTGCCCTTGAGTAAGCAGAACGCTATTTTTATATTCTGTCCAGTTTATAGGATATTTGGTATCTAAAACTCCAGAATTAAGACTTGAAATTAATATATTGAGAGCGTTGATTGTATATAGAGTGTTTGTTTCTTTTTTTCTGTGGAGTAGAATTGTATTTGATAATACTGTAGCTTTACCTCCTTCAATCTCTATATTATAAGTACACATATACTCATCTATCTCTGGGGAAGCTAGTATAAATATTTTGCCATACATGATTTTATATTGAGAATTTATTTCTCTTAATCTCTCATCAAGTAGGTCTTTTGATGTAAAGCTACAAAATAATCTATTTGCCAAACTTTGTGGTGTTATTGTTACTATTTTATAATTCTGCATAACCTTTTATGTTTATAAATATACTAATTATTTTATATAAATATCCCCTTTAATATCTCCACCTTGTTGAATTATTATATTTTTAATTTCTTCATTAGTGTATTTTTTTGAGATAGGTGTATCTCTTAAATCTAAATACCCTCCTACTTCTAAATTATCTGGTAGTGAAGTTATTTTAGTACCACTTAAATCTAAATACCCTCCTACTTCTAAATTATCTGGTAGTGAAGTTATTTTAGTACCACTTAAATCTAAATTCCCTCCTACTTTTAAATTATCTGGTAGTGAAGTTATAGGGGTACCACTTAA
>Ga0214170_1000012_pt1 | contig 101876 bp, 102 predicted proteins | sample TroBogEpilimnion_2_FD_153008 | JGI IMG/M metagenome (GOLD analysis project Ga0214170, IMG submission 153008) | Freshwater microbial communities from Trout Bog Lake, WI - 27JUN2007 epilimnion | ecosystem: Environmental > Aquatic > Freshwater > Lake > Epilimnion/Euphotic zone | place: Trout Bog... | reverse complement strand
GTAAGTCCGATGATTTCACGGATTGCCCACAATAGAGGCATGTTTGGTTCAACATCAATATTGTGAACCTGATTATTGACAGTTATTTGCATACTAGTCTCCTTTTAGTTAAATTACTTTAAAGCATTTTATGTTAAAAATTATATTAACTTAATATATCTTTCCAAATATTTGTTGCCCAATTCATTGCGTTCTGATAATCCTCTGTACTCCCTTGAGTGGAAATTTCTTGTGAGCCCTGTATTACTGCCATCGTTTTTCTTTGTTCATCGTAGATGTGATCGGTACTTACGTGAGCAGCGGTTGAACTTGTCAAAAAGCTGTAACAGAGGCTGTTGTAATGAGGTTTAAGGTTTAGTTCGTTTTGTAAAATAAGCTTTGTCACTGACATAGCGCATGCCTTGCCCTGTCCGTAGGCTATTTGTGCAGATTTCGGCATTAAATCCCCACCTTGAATAGCATCCCCGATCACATGAATTCTAGGAATTACATTTGATTCATAAGTTTCAAAATCAACACCACACCACCGTTGGTTAATATTAGTAAGACTATTTTCATGTGCAATGTTTCCAGCTCGCATCATTGGAATAACATTCAGAACATCTGCTTTGATTTCATCTTGAACTTCAAAAATGAGTTCATTTTCTTTTAAGTTAATATCCATCAGGGTATGGTTGTTACGATATTCAATCATGCCAGGAAATGAATTAGCCCAAGTTTTTTTAAATAATGCCGATTTAGACGTGACATCTTGGTTAGCATCTAAGATAAGGATTTTGTTACGAGGTTTGAATTTCTGAAAATACAATGCAACTTGGCAAGCCCTCTCATACGGGGCAGGGGGGCAGCGATATGGGGCTAATGGTACTGAAATAGCAAATAGTCCACCGTTTGGCATTGCTTCTAATTGCTTTTTTAATAGGGTAGTTTGACTACCAGCTTGGATGGCATGAACTAGTGCATCAGGATTTTTTTCCCCTGCCAAGCTAGGTAATTGCTCAAGCATAAGAGATACACCTGGAGACAGCACGAGGCGATCGTACATTAATGTAGATCCTGAAGCTAGCTTGACTTTTCGTGATTCTGGATCAATTTTAGAAACGCTATCTTTTACTAATTGAATACCGTATTTTTTACAAACATTTTCTCTTGAGAAAATGAGTTGTTGTAGGCTAAGTTGACCACTAAAAACAAGATTAGACAGGGGGTTTGAAATGAAAGAGCTTGTAGGGTCGATTAAGATAACTTCAATTTTCTCTTCGGAATAAATTCGAAGGTATTTTGCTGTTGTTAGTCCACCAAAACCAGCACCAACAATAATCACCCTTGATTGCTTTGGAACTCTTTTAAGATCTAAAGCTAGGGTCTGATCAATAGCCGCACTAGCAACAAATCCTGTTCCAATTGATTGAATAAATTTGCGTCGGTTCATCTTTTTGATTATCCGACAAAATTTAATTTCATATCTAAATATGCAGAAAATAATTAAATCCATTATCGTTTAAAGATGACAACATTAATCGATCAATTTCCTCCATTAGCTTTTGTAGATATTGAAACCACTGGTGGAAACCCTGATAGGGATAGAATTACAGAAATTGGGGTGATTTCCTTACATGAAGAGGATGTTCAGATCTGGGAAAGCTTGATGGATCCTGGTGTGCCTATCCCCAATAATATTCAGCAATTAACTGGCATAACGCCATCGATGGTTAGGGATAAACCAAAGTTTGAAGAGCTAAGTTCTGAAATTTTAATGGAGTTAAAGGATAAAATTTTTGTAGCCCACAATGCACGATTTGACTATGGATTTATTCGTTCATCCTTTGAAAGAATGGGAATTGATTTTCGAGCAAAAGTAGTCTGTACGGTTAAACTTTCAAGATTGCTATTTCCAGATCAGGAAAGACACAACTTAGATGCTATTGTTGCTAAACATGGTTTAAAAATTAGTAGTCGTCATAGAGCATTGGGCGATGCTGATTTATTACTTCAGTTCTGGAAAATATGTTTGGGTAGATTTGGTCCGGAAAAATTACACCAAGCTGTTGCTCAATTACTTCAAACACCTTCATTACCACCGCATATTGATTCCAAGATGGTGGATGGTCTTCCGGATCGTCCAGGGGTATATATTTTTTATGGTGATAATCGTAGGCCCATATACATTGGCAAAAGTAACTCGATTAAAAGTAGGGTGATGAATCATTTCTCGAGTGCCTTACGGATTCGGAAGGAGATGAAATTATCTCTACAAATAAAAGACATTGATTGGATTGAAACTTCCGGTGAAATTGGTGCGCTTCTTTTAGAGTCAAAATTGATTAAAGAGAAGTTACCTAGTATGAACATCAAGTTAAGACGATCAAAGGACTTATGTGCTTGGCAACTCTTACCTAATGAGCGAGGTGTATTAACTCCGCATTTGGTACGTCATCAAGATTTAAAGCCTGGAGTACAAGATAATTTGTATGGCCTTTTTTATAGCAGAAGAGAAGCTTTACAAACTTTACAAAATTTAGCAAAGAAAAATAATTTGTGTGAAGGTTTATTAGGATTAGAAAAAATTCTTCCAGGAAAACCATGCTTTGGTTATCAAGTAAAGCAGTGTCTTGGAGCCTGTATTGGGGAGGAGTCCTTAACGCAGTATCACCTTAGATTACAAACTATATTAACTAAATTTAAAGTACAAATATGGCCATACAAAGGACCCATAGGTATTAAAGAAGGTGAGCATGTCCACATTATTGATCATTGGTGCTATTTGGGTACTGCGAGTAATGAAGATGAAGTATTTGAATTATTACAACATGGTGAAGCTGAATTTGATTTAGATATTTACAAAATAATAAATAAACATTTCAAAACTATAGCATCTCACCAAATCATCAAACTACCTTTAAAAATGCAAGAAGATCAAGGTTGCTAAATGAGTCATGTTTTGTATTCATATAGAAGATGCCCTTATGCAATGCGAGCCAGATTGACTCTGATTTATGCTGGGATTGATTTTCAGGTAAGAGAAATTGAGCTCCGTTCAAAGCCCAAGAGTATGCTGGAGATCTCTCCTAAAGGTACCGTTCCAGTTTTATTAACGAAAGATCAACTAGTTATAGAAGAGAGTTTGGATATTATGCTTTGGGCATTGACGCAAAATGATCCAGATTTATGGTTACCTAAGGAGGATACTTTACTAAGGGAAAATATGAATCGATGGATTACCTTAAACGATGGATCATTTAAAACATTATTAGATCAATATAAATATCCACAAAGATATCCTATTATCAACAGTCAAGAAACCTTAGAAAAGTCAATTAGTATTTATTTGCAGCCATTGGATGAGTTATTGTCTAAATCAAAATTTTTGTTAGGAAATTCAATAACGATGTTGGATGTTGCTTTATTTCCATTCGTTAGACAATTTTATAAAGTCAATGAAAATCAATTTGAAAAGCTATCCTTAAAATTTCTCACAGAGTGGTTAAATTTCTTTATTCTGTCAGATTTATTTCATAAGGCTATGGCAAAGTATCCAGTATGGAGAGATGATTATCAATGAACTATACAGAATATTTAACGCTTCCTTTATTCCCTTTGGGTACAACCTTATACCCTTCAGGAATTTTAAGTTTAAAAATATTTGAAGTCCGATATTTGGACATGATTAAAACTTGTGTTCAAGAGAAAACTCCTTTCGGCATTGTGACTCTAGATCAAGGTGAAGAGGTAAGAACACCAAATGAAAAAATAAGTTTCGCAAGGATTGGAACTTTTGCGAATATCATTCATTTTGATGCAATTCAGCCTAGTTTATTTTTTATTAAATGTGTGGGTGGTTCTAGATTTACTATTCGTGGTTGTGAACGCAAAAAAAACGGTCTTTGGGTTGCAGATGTTGAGTCAATGGATGACGATGTCCCTATGCCAATTCCACCTGAGTTGCAAATTACAAGTGATACATTAGATCAAGTTATCCAATCCATGAAATCTCAAGGTATGTCAGAACAACAAATACCTTTTACACAACCTTTCATGTTAAATGATTGTGGTTGGGTTGCTAATCGTTGGTGTGAGCTATTGCCATTATCACCTGGGCAGAGGGAGCATTTATTAGGTTTAGCTAATCCGCGTTTAAGACTAGATTTAGTATTTGATATTTTGGATGATATGGGAATATCAAATATTCATAATAAATCATGATAATCATAGTAAATCTTAATGGGGGCATTTTATGACGAAAAAATATAATATTTTGTTTGTTTGTACAGGAAATTCTGCACGTTCGCAATTAGCTGAAGCTATTTCTAACACATTGAGTCATGGTAAGTTTATTGGTCATTCAGCAGGTACTGAACACACTAAAGGGGACGACATTCATCCAATGGTGGTTGAACTTGTTCATGACATGGGATATTCAACTCAAAAAATGCGTAAGAAGGATTGGAATGAGTATTTAGCCCCTGATGCGCCAGAAATGGACTTTGTCATTACGCTATGTGATGATGCCGCTAAAGAGCCTGCTCCTGATTGGAAGGGTGATCCCATATCAGCTCATTGGAGTTTTCCAGACCCTACAAAGGCAACAGGTACACCCGAACAAATCAAAGAAGCATTTGTTCAAGTTGAAATGGGACTTAGAAGCCGCTTAGATTTACTTTTGGATTTGCCAATTGAAGATTTAGACAAAATGGCTATTCATCATGAAGTAAGCAAAATTGGCAATAAATCTATCTAGATTTATTGCGGTTTGTAGTTTAAATAAACTTTATCAATTTTGTGCGCAAGTTTGATATCTAATTGGGTTAATCCACCAGCATCATGGGTGGATAACCTAATTTCAACTCTATTCCAAACATTAAACCATTCTGGGTGATGGTTCATATCTTCTGCAATATCTGCAACTTCAGTCATAAAAGCAAATGCTTTTTTGAAATTCTTAAATTGAAAATTTTTATGAATTGCATCAATGCCATCTACAGTTTCCCAGCTTGGCATTTCTGAATGGAGCTTTTTACGCTCTAAGGAGGTTAATAGTGTTCTCATCAGTTTATTTTATACAGTTTGTGTTAATAATGCTTGGTGGGCATAAATCTTTTAAAAGTTGTGCTCGTAGGTCAGGAGAATTGGTTTTAGAGTCCAACCAAATGCTAAAAAAAATCTTTGAAAAATGATTGTCACTAATTTTGCCAAGTAACTTTCCATTGTGAATAAAAGTTGTTGTACCACTTGGTTGATAGATTGCGGTTATATGATGACCTTCATCAACATCGGGATAAATTTTTTCTAAATCACTTTGCCATTGATGAACTTCAGCCTCGGAGGCGCCAAGACGAGACATTTGTTTAATGGTGGCTTTTACTAAGTCTTCATTCATGACTTTTCTCACATAATCTAAGCGTAATGCAAAACTTGACTTTCCTAAATCATCAGAAACATAATAATTCGCCTCGTAGACTTTGAATCCTAGATATTTGAATGATCCGCTTCCAACTTTTTGTGGATTGGCTAAATAAGTTTTTATTTCTTGTAGATCTTTAGATTCAACTGCAAAGGTATGGATACAAAGCAGCGAAGATGTGATGATTAAAGTTGTCTTAAAAAAAATAGATTTTAAGGACATCATAGTTACTAATTAGGCTAAATATTCAATTTTTAAGCAGTGGTTCATTACAAAGTCTAGACCTGCTTTTGTAGCAATCATTTCTGCTTCTTCACTAACAATCCCGAGTTGAAGCCATAGAGATTTAGCATTAATTGCAACAGCTGAGTGCGCAATTTCTGGGCAGTCTTTTGCGGGTCTAAAAACATTTACCATATCTACTGCAAATGGAATTGACTCTAAATTTGGATAGCACTTTTCCCCTAAGATATTTCCTTCATTTGGATTAACGGGAATGATGGTGTATCCATGATTTTGCATAAATTCCGCAACTCCATAGGATGCTTTTGAGGGATTGTTTGATAATCCAACAATAGCAATAGTTTGAGTATTTTCTAGGAGTTGCTTAATAACAGTCATAATTTTATTTAGAGCGCTTTGCACTGATATTTCTTTTGTGATACTACTAATATACCTAATTTTTGTTCAAAATTTATTTTTGATTCTTTTATGTCGCTTGGACAATTTTCATCAAAATAACTATAGGGACCAAGGCTTCCACAATACAGGAAATTTTTGGAATTCATATTTAAGTTTGCACCATCAAGAATCATGCTAAAACTAACATCGTTTTGTTCTAGTGATTGGCATTTCCAAGTTACATAGTCTCTTCTGTCGCATGCGGCAACTAGATTCAGCAAAATCAAAATAGTGATAATTTTTATATAATTCATTTATATGGACAATCCAAAAAAAACATCAATGCAATGGTTGTTTAAAAAGAACTGCTCTTTTACCCCAAAGCAGGTGGGGATTTTTTATCTCGCACAATCTACATTATCTTTGATTGTGGCAAGTTTTTTTTTATATCAAGGTGTTTGGTTGATTTTGCCATTTACATTATTAGAGTTGGTTGTTCTGGCCATTGCACTTTTAATCTATGCAAGACATGCTACTGATTATGAAAGAATAGATATTCGTCAAGGCGAGTTATTGGTGGAAACATCTAATGCTGGTAAGGTAATGCAATTTGTATTTAATCCCTCTTGGGTTAGGGTTGATGGCGTTCTCAATTCTCAAAAGTTAATATCCATAAATTATCAGGGGCAGGTTTTGGAAATTGGTCGTTTCATTCATGTATCTCTGAGAAAGAATTTTTTGATAGAGTTTGCTCAAGTCTTAAGAAAAGACTTTTAGGAAGACGATGAAAATAATTGAAGATAAAAGTCAATGGATTCATTTTTCGCAGAATGCAATCTGCAAAAAAATTTTACAGATGATTGGCTGGAAATTACATTTTGATGGGGTACCTGGCACTCATGGCATTTTGATTGTTTATCCACACACCTCAAATATGGATTTTTTTATTGGGATTGTTGCTAAATGGGCAATGGGAATACCAGTTAACTTCCTAGCAAAGGATAGTTTGTTCAACATACCTCTTGTAGGTGGATGGTTAAGATATTTAGGAGGAAGACCAGTCATCCGAAGTAGTCCCCAGGGGTATGTATCTGAGCTAGCATCGGAAATGCAATCTAGTCAATATTTTTGGTTAGTAATAACTCCTGAAGGAACTAGAAAAAAAACACCAGGCTGGAGAAGTGGTTTTTATCGGCTTGCTCATTTAACGGGTTATCCAATCGGCTTTGCATTTATTGATTATGCAAAAAAAGAAATAGGAGTAACACGATTTGCTGTCCTTGACGGAGATGAACAAAGTGATATGGAGTTCATTCAAAATGAATACTTTGGGAAGCAGGGAAGATTTCCAGAGTCGATGGCGCCAATACAACTCTGGAAACCAGAAAATAGAAAAGTATAGTAATATTACTGTATAGAAAAACAGTAATAAAACAACATTTTCATTTAATCTCTTGACTACTGTATATATATACAGTATATTTAAATCTCAATGTATGAAGGAGATATAAAATGAAAACTGTTACTTTTGGACTTAAATCTTTATTAGTTTGGCTTATTTTTGATGAAAGCCTTGGTGAATTTAATCGTAAAGAGTGGATTTGCAAGAAAAGTATTTAAAATTACCAACTACATTGTTCGCTCAGCCATCTTGATGTAGAATAATAGTCTTTTCTACGGTGGCTGTAGCTCAGTTGGTAGAGTCCAGGATTGTGATTCCTGTTGTCGTGGGTTCGAGCCCCATCAGCCACCCCAATAACTTTCCCCTAACCAAATATTTATTAGCTTGTTTGCTTATTGGGCTTAATTGGTAGTCTAGTCTTAATTACATTTTTTGTAAGAAGGTCATTAAAGACTTTCAGAATAAGTCTGAAAAATTGATGTTATTTAGGTCTATTCCGGTTGAAGATCCGGTCTCATCAAATTTCCACCAATCGTTTTATCCGTTCAATAATAATTGAGGTACGGTCCTGCTCACTTCCTGCTGGATTGAGATGCCAAGGTAATTGTGCAGTAAAACTCGGATTTGATAATAGAGATTTAAATTCCTCACTGATATATCTTTGAACTTCTTTTTCTGTCAAAACAAATTCTTCTAATAAGTCTGATTTACCATCAATTAGGTTGATGATGTCTTCAATATCATGGTGAGCATAATCTCCATTACCTCGGTCTTTAAATGATTCAAGTTTGCTTGCAATAAACAGAGGGGCTGATACATGACGCAATATCAAGCCACTTGGAAGTGTAATTGGTAATGATGTTTTGATAGCTAATTCATACCAGCGATTAGTAAATCCTAAGATGGTCGGATCAGATGGCATTAAATCTAATAATCTGCCATTTTTTATCCAGCGACAAATGACTTCACCACCTTCTTCTTTGAATCCTGCTAATCGAAGCGCATCACAAATTTTGTAATAATCAGATCGATTTGTTACATCAGCCAGTAAATCAACATCAATAGTTGGGCGTGCTGCTGGTCTATTGGTATCGTTGATGAGTATTCCAACTACAGCGCCACCAACTAGGACGACTCTATTTCGAAGTTCACCTAATGCTTGCGCGATATGCTCAATATTTTCAATATTTGGATCATTGCTAAGGTTCAAAGTCTTTTTCCGATTTCTGTAATTGCGATTTCTCGCTCCCTTGCTGCACCGCACCGAATCGCATCGACAAGTGTTAATAGTTCATATAACTTACTATCATTTTGAATGGAGTTTGTAACTGAGTGATGGAGGGGTAACAAAGAATGACCTCGTGTATTTCCATCTGGTGTAGGCCAAACCAAAGGGGCTTCATTATTTTTTATGAAGAACTGGTTGAGTGGTTGTGCTGACACTCCTGTAGGCACGCCACGCTGCATTGCCCCGATGACGGATGGAAAAGCGTATTTCACACCATGTTCAATAAATTCTTTTAGGGCGGGGCCAACAGATTCCATCTTCCCATTTCGACGGGTAACAAGCCTAGACTTTTCGGCTCGAAGAAAACCAGCGTGTATTTCTGAGTCAGACATGTTTAACTCCTGAGCTAACTGGTTGAATGTAAATACACGTTCCCGATTTGCGCTAAGCTTTAGTGCAATAACTAAATCCTGGGGCTTGAGTAAAGGTTGTTTTGAGTTCATTAGATTATGATTAGTATCATTCTATATTCTTGAATATGGAATGATACTTCCTGCCATTAAGTTAGTCAATCATTCTTTATTCTTGAATATAGAATAAGTTCTCGATTTAAATTGAAGTCTTAAAAACCGTTGGGAAAAGTTTGGAAAAAGCCATATGAGGTCCTATATAAATCAATGACATAGGAGGTATCTTTTTTCCAGAAAATTAACCGGAACCCTTTATAGTTATTGAAGACTTAGTCAGGATTGTGATTCCTGTTGTCGTGGGTTCGAGCCCCATCAGCCACCCCAAATCTTTTATCTAAAGATTTATTACATTTCTCTGAAATTTTTGCTCACTTGAGAATGCATTTATTAAATTATCCTATTGCAAATATATTGAATTATGTAATATACGGATATTGAATCTCATTGTGATTTATTAACAATATGCCATTTTTAACTCTAGATTTACCATCTGTGTATTCTCTAAAACCGCGCATTATTAGCAGAGGTTTTACAGTAAACATTGAAAAAGAAAAAAGGGTTGTAGCTGGTAAGGTATGGCACTCACAACTATCCTCTGGTATGCGTCCATTACTTTTAATTGGTCATGGAGAAACTGAGGATAAAGATTCAGTTTTTGTGCATGATTTCATGAAACTGATGTGCGGCAAGTATGGGTTTGTTGTGGCCACGATTGATGGGCCAATTCATGGCGATAGACGATTTGGTACAAATGATTCAAGTTTGATTCAGAGTGAGTTTGATCAATACTGGGATGACAATGAGGAGAGTATTACATCAATGGTTTTGGATTGGAAACTCACCCTTGATGCACTGTGTGAACTCCCTGAAGTAGATGCAAGATGTATTGGTTATTTCGGTATGTCGATGGGTACTGCTTATGGTTTAGAGTTTGTAGCTAACGATTTAAGAATAAGTGCGGCAACATTCGGACAATGGGGCACACATCGCTTACACAAAGACAGAATATTAAAGGCTGCTAATAGAATTAATTGTCCGTTAGAGTTTTATGCCTATGAAAAAGATTCCAATTTGAGTTATCAAAAGGAATTATTTGCCGCAATCAAAAGTAATGAAAAAAGTTGGTTTACTTATTCCAAATCAAAATTCACAGCCAACTCTAAAACCATAGATCAAATGAGTAATTTTTTTGTTGTGCAAATATTAGATAGATTTTTATATTAATTCAATAATTATTCAGCTTGAAGTGGTGCAACAGCGGCACCTTGAATTTGATGTCTCTTTAAAGCATCAGCTACAAAACCACTTGCTTTCATGCGTTCAACATAATTTTTAAAGTAGGCTTTAGTTACATCACTTACATCTTTATTGACACCCATAGATTGGTTAATTTGCATAAATCGACCAGGGAGTAGGCGAATGTTAGGATATTTTTCTAGATCCATTTCTAACTGTTGTTTTACACCAGCGCCAACTTCATAATTGCCATCTACAAAAAATTCAACAACCTTAGGGGATGTTGGAGCATGGACAATTTTTGCGTGTTTAATTTCACGTGTTAAATATAGGTCATAGGCACTACCTTTTCCGACAACAATGCGGTTATGCGCTTGATCAACTTCATCATTGGACTTGATAGGTGAATTATTTGGAACAACATAGGCGCCCTCAATGACGACGTATGCATTTGTAAAGCTGATTTCTTGACCACGGACGGGATCAATTGCAAAGAATCCAAAGTCGGCTTTTTTATTCGCAACTGCATCGACCGATTTGCCTGCTGAATCAAACACGACGAGCTCAATTTGAACATTTAATTCTTTAGCTAAATTTTTTGCTAAATCTATCGAAACACCATAAGGTTCAGAATTTTCAGAGTCACGTTTGGCCAATATAGGATTTCCGACATTAATAGAAGCTCTAATTTTTCCTTGAGGAGCAAGTTCAGCTTTAATAATTTCAATATTGGCAGCGTTTGTCATTGTTGTATAAATAGTCAAAAAAGTAGTTAGTATGGAGAAGAAAATTGCTTTCATAGTATCTTAGTATATTCTTTTAGATATTTTGATAAAAATTATTATATGGAACAAAGTCTAACATCTGAATTGCAACAGCCAAAATCTCTGGGAGAGCTATATTGGGCAATGACAGGCTTAGCTCTGCAAGGTTTTGGAGGTGTATTTCCGGTTGCTAGAAGAGTATTGGTAGATGAACGTAAGTGGTTTACTCCTCAAGTATTTTTGGAGGAATGGGCTGTAGCTCAAGTCATGCCAGGACCTAATATCGTTAACTTATCGGTAATGTTTGGTGCAAGATTTTTTGGTCCCATGGGATCTTTTGCAGCGGTAGCTGGCATATTTTCCATGCCTGCGGTGCTACTAATATTGGTGGCGATATTTTTTGAGCAATATAGAGAGTATCCAGCGGTAGCTGGCGCCTTGCATGGCATGGGGGCTGTCTCTGCTGGTTTAATTGCTGGTACTTCATTAAAGTTGGCTGGAAGTTTAAAACATCATCCACTTACTTTTTATGGTGCGATCGCTTTCACAATCGTTACATTTGTTCTTTTGGCTGTTTTTAAATTTCCGCTAATACCAGTATTGCTGGTGATGGGAACTAGCTCTGTGTTTCTGACATATTTACGTATTAAAGATCGTAAATCAGATGAGGAACCTATATGAATATAGGTTTTGCTGATTGGGTTACGGTACTTTTGCATTTTGCTTCGATGTCGGTTTTTGCTGTTGGTGGAGCGATTGCACTTATTCCCGAGTTCCATCGTTTTTTTATAGATGAACATGCTTGGCTAACAGAATCACAATTTTCGTCAGGAATAGCTTTAGCACAGGCATCTCCGGGGCCTAATGCCCTAATGTTAGCGATGATGGGATGGAATTTTGGAGTGAATGCAACTCCAAGTGGATATTCACACTATTTATTTGCACTCTTGGGGTTCGTAACTTGTTTGTTATGTGCATTAACGCCTTCCTGTATCTTGACTTTCACAGCAACTCGTTGGGTTCAAAAGAATAGTGAGAAAAAGGGTGTAATTGCATTCAAGCAAGGATTGTCTTGTGTTGTGATTGGTTCGATGCTTGTATCAAGCTGGGTTATTATCCGAGGCGATTTTGTCTTGGAGCATAACTGGCAAGTTTGGTTGATTGCTCTGGTAACACTTATTTTTGTTTGGGCAACAAAGGTTCACATTCTTTGGTTGCTCGCAGCAGGCGCTCTGATTGGCGCAAGTGGAATATTAGGTAAGTTTTAAATTACGGTATTTTTTTACACAACGAGCTAAGCGTTCAGCCGTGCAATTTTCTAGATTTACCCAAGCCACAGCTTCAGGGTCACTTGCGACTCCATGCTCAATTGGTTCTAATAGATAAGCAAAATCTATATGAAGATGTTGAGCTTCTTGCTTAATTGGATTGGCAGGAATGATATGAACATCTATATCAAAGGGAATATTTTTATTAAAAAGGGAGGATGCTATGGTGTTCCAACCTGTTTCTTCCTTAACTTCTCTAATGGCACCTTCAAGTGGGGATTCTCCAGGGTCAACATGTCCACCAGGCTGAAACCACTCTTTAATATATCGATGCCGAATGAGAAGCATTTGTTCATTTTGAATTACGATTCCACTTCCAGTGATGTGACCAGGTAATAAATGACGCGGAAATGGATCTGCACAGTTTGCAAGGAATTGCGTAGATTGAAGAAGTTTTTGGGCTTCATCTGGAAAAAAAGCACAGTATTTTTGTATAACTTCCCACATCGTTTAACTCTTCGTTTTTTTGCGAATTAGATTAGCACTAGCTCTAGGAGGAAGACCGGTATGTTGAGTCAAAATTCTTCCTTTTACAGGTTTTCTAGATGTACCTATTTCATTTTGAGGATTTGTAAAGTCTCTAGGATTATTGACTGTTTTAGTCGATATTCTACTTTTTACAGCGGTGTTAGCTTGAGCAACAGTCGTGGAGTTTTTTCTCCGTGCGCTTTGATAAGTACCATCTGTTTTAGGTTGGTAACTAGGAATGAGATGATGTTTTCCATTACCAATTAAATCAGCACGCCCCATTTTTTTGAGTGCTTCTCTTAATAAAGGCCAATTATTTGCATCGTGATATCTTAAAAAAGCCTTATGAAGGCGACGTCTTTTCTCACCACGAACAATATCAACAGTTTCACTTTCCCTGGTCACTTTGCGCAATGGATTTTTATTTGTATGGTACATCGCAGTGGCTGTTGCCATTGGTGATGGGTAAAAAGTTTGCACTTGATCAGCTCTAAAGCCATTCTTTTTAAGCCACATAGCAAGATGCATCATGTCCTCATCACTTGTTCCTGGATGGGCTGCAATAAAGTAAGGTATTAGGTATTGTTCTTTACCAGCTTCTTTAGAATATTTATCAAATAGTTCTTTGAATTTGTCATAACTGCCAATACCGGGCTTCATCATTTTTGTGAGTGGACCAGACTCAGTGTGTTCAGGGGCGATTTTTAAATATCCCCCGACATGGTGCGTCACTAATTCTTTGATATATGCAGGGGCTTTTATAGCTAAATCGTAGCGCAAGCCAGAACTAATCAGAATCTTTTTTACACCGCGGATATTTCTGGCTCTTCTATAAAGTTGGATAAGAGGAGTGTGGTCTGTGTTTAAGTTAGGGCACACGTCTGGAAAGACACAGGAAGGTTTACGACAATGAGCCTCTATTTCAGGAGATTTACAAGCTATGCGATACATGTTCGCTGTTGGTCCACCTAAATCTGAAATAACCCCAGTGAATCCTGGAACTTTATCTCTGATGTCTTCAATTTCTTTAATAATGGAGTCTGAGGATCTATTTTGAATAATTCGACCCTCATGTTCTGTAATCGAACAGAAGGTGCAGCCACCAAAACAACCTCGCATAATATTGACAGAAAAGCGAATCATTTCCCAAGCAGGGATTTTTGCATCACCATAACTTGGGTGTGGTGCCCTAGCGTATGGTTGATCAAAAACGAAATCCATTTCAGGGGTTGTCAAAGGTATTGGTGGAGGATTTAACCAGACATCTCTAATTGATGCACCTTCACCATGTTGTTGGACAAGAGCTCTAGCATTTCCAGGATTGGTTTCAAGGTGTAAAACACGATTTGCATGCGCATATAAGACAGCATCTCTTTTAACAGCCTCATAGCTAGGTAGTCGAATGACAGTAGTATCTCTCTCCAACTTCATTCTTTTGGGCATTTGTAACTGAATTGTTTGCTCAATGACTGAATTTGGAGTTGTGGGTGATGGAGATGATTTGGCGCATTCTTCACCTTGACTTGCTGCTTGTTCATCCGGCATTAAATAGGGATTAATGGGGGGATCAATTTTGCCTGGCTCATCGATTTCAGAGGAATCAATTTCTAAATAGTTGGATGCGCTAGTCCTGCGAATAAATGCGGTACCTCTGACATCTGTGATGTCTTGAATTTTTTCACCTTGAGCTAGCCGATGTGTAATTTCTACTAGTGCTCTTTCAGCGTTACCATAAAGAAGAATATCTGCTTTTGCATCAACCAGAATAGATCGACGCACTTTATCTTGCCAATAGTCGTAATGAGCGATCCTTCTTAAGGAAGCTTCGATACCACCCATAATAATAGGCGTCTGTGGGTAAGCTTCTTTACAACGTTGAGCGTAAACCAGTGAGCAACGGTCTGGTCTTTTGCCACTAACACCACCTGCTGTATAAGCATCATCTTTACGAATTTTTCGATCAGCGGTATAGCCATTGATCATTGAATCCATATTTCCTGCAGTGACTCCAAAATAAAGATTTGGTTTTCCTAGGCTTTTAAATGGATCTGCTGACTGCCATTCTGGTTGAGAAATAATACCTACTCTAAAACCTTGTGACTCTAATAATCTGCCGATGATTGCCATACCAAAACTAGGATGATCAATATAGGCATCACCAGTAACGATAATAATGTCGCAACTATCCCAACCAAGTTTATCCATTTCTTGTCTTGACATGGGTAAAAATGGTGCGCGACCATAACATTCCGCCCAGTACTTAGGATAAGAATCTAGATGGGGCGCGGAAGGAATAGAGAAAATTGTGCGCGGGGCGTTCATATATGCGCTATTTTAAGCGATTAAGGTTTTTTGTGCCTTATGAATCGCTTATTATATAAATCGAGTAGATTTTTAATTAAAAAATGGCATCCAAATTAAAAAAATAATGGGTTTTTATTTCTATATTCGTACAGCTGCTTTGGTTTTATCAGTACTTATAACAGGCTGTGCAAGTCAACAAACCAAGGTTAATCAATCCAGGCAAATTTTTGCTATGGGTAATTTACCGGCAGCATCTAGTGCTATTGATCAGTCTATTCCCTCAAAAAATAATGTCTACAACTTAGAGAAGGGAAGTATTTTGCGTTTAATGGGCATTAATAAAATATCTGACAGCACAAAAGAATTATTGTCTGCAGATGCCATTCTTCGTCAAAATGAATTAACTCGAGCAAGTATTAAATCTTCCGTTTCTAATGTTGCAGGATATTTTTTATCTGAAGGGATTGGCAAAGATTACGTACTAAAAAATTACGAAGGTACAATGCTTGCGTACACACTTGCTTTAAATCACGTTCTCTCAGGTGATTGGGATAAAGCCAGAGTAGAGATATTAAAAATGGCTCAAAGGGAACAAGACATTGCCAGTTACAACGAAGCTAAATATCGAGCGATTGCAGAGGCAAAAAATAAGGGTATTAATGGGATGCAAGGAACGATTGATAATCGTGTGATTCAAGGAAATCCAATCATTAATGGGTATCCAGTAAATACGATTTCTGATTCTCAAACCCTAAGTTTAAAGAACTCCTATCAAAGCGCAGCTGCGCACTACTTGGCAGGTTTTATTTTTGAAAAGTTACGTGAACCTTCATTGGCTGCTCCAGGATATCGACTTGCAATAGAGTTAAGACCGGATATAGCTTTTTTGCAAGAGGGTCTTAAAAACTTAGATGCTAATGTTCAGCAGCCTATAAATTCAACACCAAGTGGTAAGACGGATACCTTATTCGTTATAGAAACAGGATTTTTACCTTTAATTGATAACTTTAAATCGAATATTCCAATTCCCATTAGCGGACAGATTCGATTTGCGACTGTTTCCTATCCTTACATTGCTCCTAATACAGAGTTATTTAATCCTGGCCAAATCACTGTTGATGGCCAAATGATTAATTTGAATATGGTCACAAGTATTGATAGTATGGCAAGAAGAGATCTAAGAGATGAAATGCCTGGTTATATGTTACGTGGTGCTAGTAGAGCGGTTGCACAGGTTTTAGCCCAGGTTGGAACTCAAAGAGCAGTTCAGGGTAATAATCCGAATAATTCTAATCAAGCTGCTTTGGGGGCTATTGCTGGAATGATTACTGGAATAACTATGGCGGAAATTAGTAGTGCAGATGTGCGTCACTGGTCTAATTTACCTGCTAATGTCTTCTTAGCCAGAGCACAGATTCCGAATGGGCTAAGAGATTTCTTGGTAAGAACACCTAGTGGAGCATTGGTTGGTCGACAGTTTAATTTTCAGGGTGAAAAAAATATTATTTATGTTCGGGTTTTTAGAGACAGGGCAACAATGTTGGCTAGTAATGATATTTCTTCAGGATTTGCTTCTATAGCGCAACCAATTCCTTTTGTTCTTAAAAACCCAATCGCACCCTTAATTCCACCCATTGGTCAACCACCCGCAGATATTAAACGTTGATATGTTAGATTACTTAACAATTAAGATATTTTCAAAAGAAACGGCGCATCTATGAAATTACAGAATCTCTATAAATTTCTTGTTTTAGCATCTTTAGTTTTATTAGCTTCTTGTTCTTCCTATGTTGATAAGCACTCTGTAAAAATGGGTAAAACAGGTGATATCAAAATTGTAGACATGAAAAGCTTTGATAGGAATGGTTTGTTAGTTGTACAAGCTATTGTTAAAAATAATGGTAATTCAAAGCCAGTACAATACAGGTTCCAATGGTTTGGTGACAAGGGTGAAAGAGTTTGGGCTGATGAAGCATGGAAACCCTTGGTCATTCCTGAGGGAAGAACTGCAACTATTGAAGGAGTTGCTCCTAATTTGGAAGCCTCTGAGTATAAGTTTGAGTTAGATTCCTATTAACATTTGAGGTATTTATGGATACACGTTTACAAAAATTCTTACTAATTTCTGCTGCTTCATTGGCATTATTCGGATGTTCATCTGGCCCTAAAGTCTCCTATCAAGATCCTAATAAAATCGAGACAATATCTGCTGACTATGGAGTAACTGATTTACAAATGTTGGCTGAGTCAATGACTAGATCTTTACTGCAAACTCGTGTGATTATGAATTCTCCTACGCCACCATTGGTAACGGTTGCTCCAGTGAAAAACAAAACAAGTGAATACATTGACACTAATTTAATTACAAATAAGATTGAAACCCAATTATTAAAAAGTGGTCAAGTTCGTTTTGCTGTCAAAGCTACTGATATGTCTACTCAAGTAGGTGAGCTAACTCGCCAGAACTCTGGTATGTATAACAAAGAAACAGCGGTAAAGATTGGCAACATGGAAGGTGCAAAATACCGTATTGAAGGTGAAATTGGGTCAATCGTAAAAGCTGATAAAAATGTAAAAGATGTCTTTTACAATTTAACATTAAGGTTAATTAATAACGAGACTGGTACTTACGAGTGGCAGGATGAAAAAGAAATTAGAAAGCAACAACGCCGTTGATTATGAATTGTCATTAAACTGTCAATACGCTTTAACAATCCCCTTATAAGATGAAGCAACTTTATAGGGGGATTTCATGAAACTTAGTCGTATTTCATTGGTTTTATCAGTAGCTTTTTTAACTGCTACGTCATTTGCACAAAACACTGCTCCAAAGCAAGTCATTGTTAACGAAGGTAATCCTGTAATTCGTTTACAAGACAACTACAACATTCCACAAAAAACGCCACGTTTTATCAATACTATCGCTGTGCCACAAATTGGCTTTGTAAAGGGTGCTTCACAGGTTAAAGGTGTTAGCGTGAATGATTTAAATGCTGTGACAAATGGTATTCGTCAGGCTTTGGCAAAGAATGGATATTCTGTTCTTGAAACTAAAGCAATGGACAAAAAAGTTGTTGATCCTTCGACTCCAGAAGCACGTGCTCAAGACGCAATCTCTGATATGAATGGAAATTTTGCAAATGCAGCTTATGTATTAGTTGGAACGGTTATGAATGTGTCTGAAGTAAATTCTGATAATTACATATATGGTGAAGATCAGAAATTAGTTAACAAAGGATTTACATCTAAAGTTAGATTTGATGTGATTGATCATGATTCAAAAAAAGTAGTTACTTCATTTGATGCAAGAGGTACGGGTATGGATGTATCAACTGCAAAAGGTGTAAACCATAATCAATTAATTAAGTCTGCTACAGACTCTTTAGGTTTTGATGTTGTTAAGCAATTAAAGAATGCTGGTATCAATCCAAATAATGAAGATGTCAAAGTAATGGGTAAGGATGCACCAGCTCCAAGAACATTTGTTGAGCCATTAAAGAAATAAAAAGTTTTTGAATAAATTAAAACCGAGCTTCAGGCTCGGTTTTTTTTATAGTCCGTTTGGTCGAATGAGGCCAACTGCAAGGCCTTCTATACAAAAATCGCGGCGATCGTTTTCAATAATAATAGGTTCAAAATCGGGATTTTCAGCAATGAGTTGAATCTGAATCCCTTGGTTAGTTTTGGTTTTGAGCCATCGTTTAACGGTTACTTCGTCATCGATTCGAGCAACCACAATGTCTCCATTTCTGGCATCAGATGCTTTCTTCACTGCTAGGTAATCTCCATCTAAAATACCTGCATCTCTCATACTCAGGCCTTTTACTTTCAATAAATAATCAGCTCCTTGTTTAAAAAGTGAAGGATCAACAGGGATTTGTTTTTCAATATGCTCCATAGCAAGAATTGGTGAGCCAGCTGCAACTCTACCAATGAGGGGGAGAGTTAGTTGGGCAATCATTTGTGATGGAAGAGTCAGTTGCTTAGCAGTTTGCCTAACTGACTCCCTCAATCGAATACCTCTGGATGTTCCTGGACTTAATTCGATATAACCTTTTTTTGCAAGAGCTTTGAGGTGTTCTTCAGCTGCATTGGCAGATGCAAAGCCTAATTTCTGTGCAATTTCAGAGCGGGTGGGTGGGGCGCCATTTTCGGTTATGGAGTCGTGAACCAATTGTAGGATTTCTTCTTGCCTTGAAGTCAGCTTAGGTAATGTTTGATCCATTTGTATGCTCCAACTGAGTATATTTACATACTGTAATTGTATACAGTTTTATACTGTAAGTGCAAGTTTTTTATGAGAATTTCGTAATTTAGTTAAAAATGACTTGGTAATGAATGCGACTTTTGCTAGAATAGAAGGCTAATCTATATTTTGTAGGTTAATAATTTTCACCCTTGCTACACTGACTTTTCCTAGACAGGGAATCGACGCCCAGGTAGCTAATAACCAGAAGGAGTGTTTGATGCGTCATTATGAAATAGTATTTATCGTCCATCCGGATCAAAGCGAGCAAGTGCCTGCAATGATCGACCGTTACAAGTCAGTATTGACTGCTGCTAACGGTAAAGTTCACCGTGTTGAAGATTGGGGTCGTCGTCAGATGGCATACATGATCAACAAGTTAGCTAAAGCCCATTATGTTTGCATGAACATTGAATGTGATCAAGCAACTCTTGCTGAGTTAGAGCACTCATTTAAATTCAATGATGCTGTTTTGCGTCATTTGATTATTCAGATGAAAAAAGCTGAGACTGAGCCTTCTATTATGATGAAGGAAGTACAGCGCGAAGAGTCTAGAAAAAATCAACAAGTGGAGGCGCCTGCAGCTTAATGACGAAGTCTGGTTTGTATTTGAATGACTTTCGGATCACCGCAAAATTAGCAAATAAAAACGAAATACGTTATACCCCAGCAGGACAAACAGTTATTGAATGTCAGCTTGAGTCTTCAGGAACAGTAGTCGAGGCAGGTATTGAACGTAAAGTAAATTTAAATCTGATAGCAGTTGCGATTGGTAAAGAGGCTAAAATCCTTGACCAAATGCAAGTAGGTGAAATAGGAAACTTTCAAGGTTTTATGGCACACCAGAGTATTCGGCATCAAGCGCTTGTCTTTCACATAACTCAAATTTCTAATTAAAGGAACTAGTATGGCATTTGGTAAAAAAAATGTAGATCTAAAAAAGAAACCTGCACAAAACCCGCTTTTTAAGCGTAAGCGTTTTTGTCGTTTCACTGTTGCAAACGTTGATGAAATTGATTACAAAGACGTTGAGACACTCAAAGATTTTATTGGTGAAAACGGCAAAATTACACCTGCACGTTTAACTGGAACGAAAGCAAAGTATCAGCGTCAGCTTGATACTGCTATTAAACGTGCGCGTTTTTTAGCATTTTTGCCTTTCACTGATCAACATAAACACTAATTGGAGAAATATTCATGCAAGTCATTCTTCTTGAAAAGGTAGCCAATTTAGGCAATTTAGGTGATGTTGTACGTGTTAAAGATGGTTTTGCACGCAATTTCTTGATTCCACAACGTAAAGCTCGTCGTGCTACTGAAACAGCTATTGCTGATTTTGAAGCTCGCCGTGCTGAGTTGGAAAAAGTGGCGGCTGAAAAACTTGCTGCTTGCCAAGCTGTTGGTGAGAAAATGCAGGGCACTATTGTTGAGATTCATCAAAAAGCTGGTGTTGATGGCCGCTTATTTGGGTCTGTAACTAATCACGATATTGCTGAGCAGTTAACTCAAAAAGGCTTCACGATTGAAAAAGGTGCTGTTCGTTTACCAAATGGTCCATTAAAGGCTGTTGGTGAATATCCAGTTGCTATTTCATTGCATACCGATGTAGTAACAGAAGTAGTAGTTAAAGTTATTGGCGAAGCAGCTTAATTCGCTTAAACTAAAAACTTTAAGGTACGCAAATGGCTGATACGGGCCCGATCCGTTTATTGACACCTACGGGTGAAGAGGATCGGGCTGTTCAAGGCCTTAAGGTTCCCCCACATTCTATTGAAGCAGAGCAATCCGTTTTAGGTGCTTTACTACTCGATAATAATTCTCTAGATTTTGTTGCATCCATCATTAAAGATATTGATTTTTATCGCTCTGAACATGCGATTATTTTTCAGTCCATATCTAAATTAATTAATGATAATAACCCTGCCGATGTTTTGACAGTTCATGAAGAATTAAAGAACTATGGCTTGTCTGAAAACTTTGGAATAACCTACTTAAATCAATTAGCAAGTAATACACCTAGTTCTGCCAATATTCGAGGTTACGCTCAAATCATTAGTGATAGAAGTATTTTGCGTAGATTGATTCAAACGGCAGATAGTATTGCCAATGCTGCCTTTTTCCCAGAAAAAGGTGTACGCAACTTGCTTGATGAGGCAGAAGCCAGAATACTTTCCATCAATCAAGATAGTGGTAGACAAAATGATTACTATGAACTTGAGTCCTTGATGACTGAAACCGTTGAGAGAATTCAGGAATTAGCTGCGCGTGGTGGCGCTAACGAGATTACAGGTGTTGCAACTGGTTTTATTGACTTAGACAGAATGACTAGTGGGTTGCAAAAGGGAGATTTAGTCATTGTTGCTGGTCGCCCAAGTATGGGTAAAACCTCTTTTGCGATGAATATTGCTGAGCATGTAGCTATTAAAGAAGGTTTACCTGTATTGATTTTTTCAATGGAGATGTCTGCATCTCAACTTGCTTTACGTATGCTTGGATCGGTTGGTAGAGTTAACCAAGGTAGACTAAGAACAGGAAGGCTCTCTGATGATGAGTGGCCAAGAGTAACTCAATCGATTGGACAGTTAACTAAAGCTCCTATGCTTATCGATGAAACTGGTTCCTTAAATTCTTTGGAGTTACGAGCTCGTGCAAGAAGGATGGCTCGCAAATACGGAAATGTTGGTCTAATTGTGATTGACTATTTGCAGTTGATGGCTGGAAAAGGTGGTGGTAGTTCCGAGAATAGGGCTACTGAGATATCTGAAATATCTCGATCATTAAAGTCACTTGCGAAAGAAATGCAATGTCCTGTTATTGCATTGTCACAGTTAAATCGAAGTCTTGAAAATCGTGAAAATAAACGCCCGATGATGTCTGATTTAAGGGAGTCAGGTGCGATTGAGCAAGATGCTGACGTTATTTTATTTATTTATCGTGATGAAGTTTATCATCCGGAAACTGACGCTGTTGGCGTTGCAGAAGTCATTATTGGTAAACAACGTAATGGTCCAATTGGTCCAGTAAAGCTTTCTTGGCAAGGCGAGTTTACGAAGTTTGATAATTTAGCATTAGGTTACACACCACCATTCCAAAAGAGTTCCTCTAATAACAATTCGAATGTGCCTTTTTAAATTATCAGTTGGCTGTAATCTTAGCTACTTTAGCTAGTTTTGAAGTAACTTCTCTATCGGTTTTCATAAAGGCGCCGAATTCTTCCGGAGTTCCACCGATAGCTTCAACAGAGATTGGTGTAAGAACCTTTTCAACAAATTTAGGGTCAGAAATTGATTTGTTCATTTCAAAATTGAGCTTTTGAATTACTTCCTTTGGGGTCCCCGCAGGAACAGTTACCCCAATCCAACTAACAAATTCAGCGTTATAACCTTGTTCTTTAAGTGTTGGAACATCTAACAAAGGGGATCTTTTGGGGCCTGCTACAGCTATTGCGCGCAATTTTCCGGATTTAACATGTGCTTGTATCAAGCCAGGTGTATTCATAAATACTTGCGTTTCGCCAGATAAGGTAGCTGTTAGAGCTTGATCGATTGTCTTGTAGGGGACATGGCGAAATTTAGCTCCCGTTGCACTTTCTAGCCATGCAAGATGAAGATGTGAAAAGCTTCCAACTCCCCATGAACTCCAATTAATCGTGTCAGGCTTGGCCTTAGCAAGGTCTATAAGTTCTTTTATTGAATTTACAGGCAGAGCAGAATTGACAGAAATTGAAGAGGTAATTAATCCAACTAAGACTACCGGAGATAAATCTCTTAAAGGTTCATAGCTTATGTTTGGATAGATGACAGGATTTAGAGAGACTTGGCTAAAGCTTGGAACACAAATGGTATATCCATCAGGCAGGGCTTTTGCACAAGCATCCATGCCTATCAAACCATTTGCCCCAACTTTGTTTTCAACAATAATTGGCTGTCCTAATTTTTCAGATAATTGTTGTGCAATAGCTCTAGAAAAAATATCAGCAGGCGTACCAATCCCTAATGGTTGGATTATTTTAATCGGCCTGTTAGGGTAGTCATTGCCATTAACATAAGATGAGAAAATGAATATGCATGCTGTTAGAAGATGCGGAAATTTTTTCATGCATTGCCTCTCTTTAATTAAAAATTAGAAAATTAAGATAATTTATCTAATTTCATTTAGTTATTTATACTAAGAATATAACAAACAATTAAATAGGGACAAACATATGCAAGAGAATATTTCAATACCGTCAAATGGAGTCTTATTATCTGCTGTTTTGCATTACCCCGCGGATTATATTGAAGGGAAAAAATATCCTTGCATCATTGTCCTGCATGGATTTGGATCCAATAAAGAGGGTGCGAATGTTACTGTTCCGTGTGGTTTGTATAACAAATTAGGATATTTTGCTCTTCGTTTTGATATGCAATCTTGTGGACAAAGCGGTGGTGATCTTGGTATGGTGTTGTGTGAAGATCAAGTTAAGAATACAAAGGATGTGATTTCTTTTCTTCAAAGTAGAAAAGAAATAAATCCTCTCAAAATTGCATTGTCAGGATCCAGTTTTGGAGCTGCAGTTGCAATCTACACAGGTGGTGATGATAAGAGAGTTGGGGCAGTTATTTCAGCTGGTGGTTGGGGCAATGGAGATAGAAAACTTCAAGGTCAGCACCCTGGTCAAGAGGCTTGGGAAAAATTTACTACTATGCTAGCTGCAGGAAAAGCTTATCGAAAAGAGCATGGTAAACCTATGATGGTTTCTAGGTTTGACATAGTGCCCATTCCGCCACACTTAAGGCAAGGATTACCGAGTAATGCTGTTATGGATTTTTCTGTTGATACTGCACAAAGTATTTTTGATTTTATGCCTGAAAAGAAGTTGGCTGATTTAGCTCCTAGACCACTTCTCTTGCTCCATGCTGCAATAGATTCTGTGACTCCAACATCGGAATCTATTGAAATGTTTAGAATGTCTAAAAAACCTTCAGAGCTGCATTTATTTGACGATGTTGAGCATTTTATGATGGGAGAATCTGATCCTCGTGTTGAGTCAGTAATTACAAATTGGTTAGCAAAATACTTTCCAAATGATTTAGTATAGAAATAACATTTATATTACGTTTAAGTTGAAAAAGATAAAATAAGGAGACAAAATGCCAAAAATGACTTTACAGATTGATGGAAAAAATCATGAGGTAGATGTACCTTCTGATCAGCCACTTCTTTACACTCTTACAGATCAATTAAAGTTTAAAGGACCACGATTTGGTTGTGGTCTTGCCCAATGTGGAACATGTACTGTTCTCGTAAATAATCAAGCGGTAAGATCTTGTGTTACTCCAACGAGTGCAGTTGCAAATGCAACATCAAAGATTAGAACTCTAGATGGTTTAGCACAAGGGGATAAATTACATCCTATGCAAACTGCATTTATTGAGGAGCAAGCCGCACAATGTGGTTATTGTACTAATGGCTGGATTATGCAATCCATTGCACTTCTTGAAAAAAATCCTCGCGCCACTGATGAGCAAATTATTCAAGGTTTAGATAATTTGCAATGTCGTTGTGGAACGCATATTGCAATTTTGAGAGCTGTAAAAAAAGCTCGCGAAACAATGAACGCTTAAGGGGGATGAACATGAAATCAATGAATGTGACTCGTCGTGAATTTCTTCAATCCTCGAGTGCCCTGGTTGTTGGCGTATCTGGAGTTTTACCTACATTAGATGTTCAAGCGCAAAATGTAGCACCTAAAATATTAGGTCCTAACCCTTCTAATTTAGATACCTGGATTAAGATTGGTGGCGATGGTTTAGTGACTATCAACTCTGGAAAGATGGACTGTGGCCAGGGATTGGATGTGGCGTACTCTCAAATAGCTGCTGAAGAATTAGATGTTCCTTTGAGTCAGGTGATTGTTCTTTTTGGAGATACAAAGACTTCAGTTAATCAGGGTGGTGGTAGTGCAAGCTCCGGAATTCGTCAAGGGGCAATACCTATTCGTAATGCAGCTGCTGAAGCTAGAAGAGTATTGTTGCAAATGGCATCTGTAGAGCTTCAGGTCCCGGTAGATCAGTTAGATGTTAATAATGGAAAAGTATTTGTAAAAGGTAATCCTAGCAAATCCACAACCTATGCTCAAATCATTGCCAATAAAGAATTTTCGACAAATTTAGAGTGGAACAAAAAAATCGGAAATGATTTAAATGTAACTGGTCAGGCAAAACCTAAGAATTTTGCGGACTACAAAATCGTTGGTAAAGATGCCCCGAGAAGAGATATTAAGGACCATGTATTAGCTAAAGAGCACTTTACTGCGCATATTCGTCCAGCAAACTTGCTACATGGACGTGCTATAAGACCTCCTCAAGCTGGTGCTTCGGTTGTTTCTGTTGATAAATCTTCAGTCGCTTTTATTCCTGGTGTAAGAGTGTTTCAAAAGGATAATTTTGTTGCTGTTGTAGCAAATACAGAGTGGGATGCAGTGCGTGCTTCAAGAGCTTTGAAAGTAACTTGGACTAAAGAAAATCGACCTCTCAAGGGGGGTGATAAGGAGATGTTTAACTACATCAAAAACGCGACTCCAACTTTTGTAAATGCAGTACCGATGTTTTTCGGTAAAAAGGAATATAACGCAGAGCCAACTCTAGAAGCCTTAAAAACTTCTGCCAAGGTTATTGAAGCAGAATATTTTGCACCGTTTCAGTCTCATGCAAGAATTTCTCCTTCATGTGGTGTGGTTGATGTTAAATCTGACAGTGTTCAAATTTGGACTGATACTCAAAAACCACATTACCAGAGAGAGGGTATAGCTAAATTTTTAAATGTAAATCCTGAACAAGTTCAAGCGAAGTGGATGCATGGTGCCGGATCATATGGAAGATCTGATGCAGACGAAGCTCCATATGAAGCCGCTTTGCTATCTAAGGAATATGGTCAACCAGTTCGTGTGCAATGGTCCAGAGAAGAGGGCATTGCTTGGGATCCTAAAGCACCTGCTGCAGTTATCAATCTTAAAGCAGGTTTAGATGCGCAAAATAACATTACCTCTTGGTTATTCAAGGCAAAAGGATTCAATGGTTGGGATGTGAAGTTCAATGCTGAAAGCCCAGAACATACTTTAGTAGGTATGCAAACTGGACATAAGAAGTGGACTGCCTATAACTTTAATATTCCTGAAGAAAGCTATCAATTTCCTAAACATGTTCATTGGTGGGAAACAGTTCCCCCTTATCTAGAGCAAGCATCTCCATTGCGTACAGCTCACCTAAGAGCTCCACAAGAAATGCAAACACGTTTTGCGCAAGAGTGTTTTATTGACGAAGTAGCAAATGCAACTAGCATGGATCCTGTTGCATTCCGTTTGAAATATATTAAAGAATCTCGTGAGAAAGAAGTTTTAGAGGCTGTTGCCAAAAAGTTTGATTGGGATGGAAGTTATAAACCTAAAAAATCTGGTGATACTTATACTGGACGAGGAGTTGCTTTATATAACGGCTATCAATCTTTTGCAGCTGTAGCTTGTGAGGTAGAGGTCAACAAAAAGACAGGAAGAATCTGGGTTAAGCGTGTTGTCGTAGGTATGGATTGTGGTTTAGTCATTAATCCTATGGGAGTAAAGGCTGCGCTTGAAGGACAGATTATGCAAGGGATTAGTCGTGCTTTGTATGAAGAGGTTAAGTTTGATGATCAACGCGTAACGAGTGTTGATTGGAACACGTATCGTATCGCTTCTATGAAAGACGTTCCAGGTAAAGTTGATATTGTCATTTTAAATAGACCAGAGAAAGATTCTGGAGGAGTTGCCGAGCCAGGTTTAGTTTCATTACCTGCTGCAATTGCAAATGCTGTCTTTAATGCAACTCAAGTAAGAGTTAGACAATATCCTATCACTCCTCAGCGTGTAAAAACTCTGACAGTCTAGTGCTTTAAATAATTGAGGTCTTAGCAATAAGACCTCAATATATTTTTTAAAATTCTTTAATCCTTTATAGACTTTAACTTATCTAAGATAGTGGTTATGAACACATTATTAAAACATTTAACCCAACATTCAATGACTTGGATTGTCAATATTGGAGGGGCGTCTGTAGACCGCGTTGATATGCTTGCAGCGGCAGGTGTTAAATGTCTATTTATTGACTGTGAAAGAACTGCGATTCATATTGAAAGTGTTCGCCCTTTAGTTTTGGCTGCAAAGAGTTATGGCATGTTTACGATGCTTCGCACAGAAAATCAGCAAGAAGAAACATTAGTAAGATATTTAGACCGCGGTGTAGATGCAATTGTTGTGCCACATACTGAATCTGTAGAGCAATTAAAAATGATCTCCCAAGTTGTTGATTATGTAAGTAAGGGGAAAAGAGATCAGTTTATGACTATTGCTCAAATTGAATCTCAACAGGCAGTAAAAAATATTGAATCCATGGTGTCGACAGATTTTGTTGATAGTTTTCTAATTGGACCCAATGATTTATCTCACAGCATGGGTTTTAAAGGGAATTTAGATGTTAAAGATCTATGGCAAACGATTGATGAGGTGATTTTAAAATTGAATCACCATCAGAGAATATGGGGGATTCCAGGTCAACCTGAGTCACTCAGCCAATTTTCTCAAAAAGGTGCAAAATATCTATATACAACCTTGCAGCAAGTTATTCAGCAAGGATTTAAAAGTTATCAATCCATTAATTAATAGAAAGAGTTTGTTATGCCGATGATGCCCTCTGAAAGAGCAGATTTTTCAGCAATCGTAGATCGCCCACCATTAAAGTTCCCTAATGGGGCAAAAGTAATTGTGTGGAGTATTGTTAATTTAGAGGTATGGGATATTTCTAGGCCAATGGCACGACAAGTAATACCTGCACCAACAGGTGTACCTTTACTTCCTGATGTTCCGAATTGGGCATGGCATGAGTATGGTATGCGTGTTGGCTTTTGGAGATTTAAAAGTTTGTATGATTCCTTAAATATCACGCCTACTTTAGCTTTGAACGCTAGAGTTTGTAAAGATTACCCAAGAGTAGCGCAAGCTTGCCTTGATGCTGGGTGGGAATTTATGGGCCACTCCTATGAGCAAATGCCGATTCATAAAGTTGAAAATCAAGCAGAAATGATTGCTAAGTCAATGCAAACCATAGAGGACTTTACTGGTAAACGTCCAGTAGGTTGGTTAGGTCCCGGATTAACACAAACATTTGAGACACCTGATTTATTAGCTAAAGCAGGTGTTAAATATGTCGGCGATTTTCCCTATGATGATGAGCCAACACGGATTAGAACAGAACATGGTTCATTAGTAACATTGCCATACACTGTAGAAAACAATGATATTCCGATGATGATTGTGCAACATCATGAAGCCAATTATTGGACTCAAAAATGTATTGATACCTTTGATCAATATTATGCTGAGGCTCAAGAGAGACCTAAAATTTTATCGATAGCGATTCATCCTTATATCAGTGGAATGCCTTTTAGAATTGCATACCTCAAGAAGGTATATGAGCATATCAATCGTCACGAAGGTGTTGTTCACATGACTGGTGAGCAAATTTATAACTGGTATAACCAAGCTTACCCAGAAAAGTAATATGGATGATATTTTGCAATGGGATTTATCTCAGGCGGTTTTAGCTATACAAGAAAAAAAGATAAGCTCAATTGAATTAACTAAATGGTCCATCGATCGTCTTAAAAGAATAGGTGGACCTCTAAATGCCGTCTTTCGTTTAGATGAAGAGAGCGCTTTAAAAAGAGCAAATGTATTAGATGATATTCAAGCGCATAATCGTCCGCTTGGAATGTTGCATGGTGTGCCATTTGCGCATAAAGATTTGATTCTTATGGCGGGTAGAGTTGCACATATTGGCTCGAAGATTTTGAAAAAAAATATTCCAGAAAACAATTCATTGGTGATGGATTATTTTGAGTCTGCAGGTCAAGTTTATTGTGGTTCATTACACATGACTGAATTTGCACTTGGGCCAACTGGTTTTAATCGTCATTATGGCCACGCCAGAAATCCTTGGAATGATCAGATGGTTTGCGGTGGATCTTCGAGTGGATCAGCTATAGCTGTTAGTGCAAGGATGGTCTTTGGTGCAATTGGAAGTGACACTGGAGGTTCAATCAGGCATCCAGCAACAATGTGTGGTGTTACTGGACTAAAGCCAACTTCAAAGTTGGTCAACCTTGAAGGTACTTTCCCACTGTCTCATACCCTTGATTGCGTTGGTCCGATTGCACAGACTGCAAGAGATTGTGCAAAGTTATTAACTGTCTTAACTAATCAAGAAACTGATTATGAAAAAACACTTCATGAAAAAGTTGCTGGTCTAAGAGTTGGAATCCCTAAGCACTATTACTGGGATGGACTTGATGAAAACATTCATGAAGTCCTGATGGAAAATATCAAAGTGTTTAAGTCTTTAGGTCTACAAATTGTAGAAATTGATAATCCGAAGATGGAACCTATTAATCAAATGATGGCCACTGTAATGGCAGTTGAGGCTTTAGAAGTTCATCATGAATGGTTAAAAGAGTATGCAGATGATTATGCAGATCAAGTGAGAGCTAGGATTGAATTAGGTTATCAATACAGCAATGAGGACTATCGTAATGCTATAGATATGCGCTCTCATTATCGTAAACAATTTGATGACCAAGTATTTTCAAAGTGTGATGTTTTATTTGTCCCAACAATCCAAGTTCACACTCCAAGCATTGAGGAGAGTACTCGAGGAACTTTGGATGAGGTATTAAAAGGGGTTAGTAGATTAACGCATGTAACAAAGGCTATTAATTATCTTGGCTTTCCATCTATCAGCGTTCCGGGAGGATTCTCTGATCGACAAATGCCTGTAGGTTTTCAATTGATTGGTCGTGATTTGTCAGAAGCACTCATTTTAAAAATTACGCATGCTTATCAATCTCAAACTGATTGGCATAAAAGAATTCCACCAACCGCTTTGATATAAGGAGACATATGATTAAGGGGAGTTGTTTATGCGGAGAAGTTCAATATCAAATACAACAAGAACTTGGCCCGATCATTTATTGTCATTGCAAGAGATGTAGGAAATCTAGTGGTTCAGCATTCGTAACTTCAACAGAAGTTTTGCGTGCTAATTTTAAAATTACTCAAGGTTCAGATTTTGTAAAAAAATATGTCAACCCTGGTGCTGTTGATCGATTTTTTTGTTCCCAATGTGGATCTCAACTTTTTAGTGAGCGTGCAGCGACACCTTTAACAATGCGAGTAAGGCTTGGGACTATCGATGATCTGATTACAGAGAAAGTTCAGCAACATATTTTTGTTGGTAGCAAAGCTGAATGGCATGATATTGCTGACGATGCTCCACAATATCAAGAGCGACCTTAATTTATAGATTTGCTTGGTAGGATTTACTAGAAAAAGCTTTTGATTTAGTGAAAGCTTCAACTGTTTTAATTTCATCCCCAGTTTGAATTGCGCTTAGGGGAAGAGAACAAGACAAAATCATCTTCCCATTGATTTGGACCGAGCAAGCTCCGCATTCAAAATGATCACAACCATATTTGGTAGCTATGAGGCCTAGATGCTCTCGCAAAATCCAGATTAATGGAGTGCTAGGGTGTGCATTCACCTGAACATAATCACCATTAACGCACAATGTGGTCATGAAAAAGACCTTTTCTCAAAATTTAATAAGTACTTAATTTAATTGAGAAAAAAGCTTGTTACCATAGGTAATATACCTATTAGTACTATTACTTAAAAAGTCAGGTCTTTTTCTAATTAGCCCATGGTAGCGGGGCTAGAACAGCATCAAGGCCGGTTTCACGAATTGTTGGGGCAGCTTCTTCTGATGCAAGATACGCAATAAATTCCCTAGCTTGATCTATTTGAGTTGTATTGGCACCAATTCCTGCAGTGAAATAGAAGGTTTTTTCAATTTCAGGAGGAAAATTTCGAATGATATCTATACCGGCGATTGGAAGTAGTTCTGAATATTGCTGAAAACCTAAGTCAGCTTCATTACGCATCAAAATAGTCCCAACTCTCTCACCATATATTTTTTTAGCTGAGATAGCCATTTGATCTGCTATTCCAAGTTTAGGAAAAATTTCTTCAGACAAATAAGTTCCGCTTGCACTGGCAGAGTATGCGATTCTTGAAGTGTTTAGCAAAGTCTCTTTAAAAGAAGCTACTGTAGACAAATCAGGAACTTTGTCACCGGTTCTCACTGCTGCAGCCATTTTTGATCCTGCAAGGTCAACCTTTGATCCTGAGGCTATTACACCTGAATTAATAAATTGATCTAGAGCAGGGCCAGCTAAAACTAGCACATCAAACACTTCACCCTTAGCAAGTCTAGTTGGAATGGAGTCTGGGGCTGCTCCCATAGAAGATCCAAAGGAAAGATGAACAGTGCGCCCTGATTTTTTTTCATACATAGGGGCAAGCAATTTGAGGGCCGCTGCGAAAGCTCCTGAAGTTATAACAGATAATGTAATAGTTGACATATTTAATCCACGGTAATTTTTGCTGTATCGACCACTTTTTTCCAACGCGCTACTTCCTTTTTAACTAAATCTCCAAGTTCCTCTGGAGTTGACGTATCTACGGTAGCACCTTGCTCTTCTATTTTAGCCTCATTAGATTTGTCATTGAGGATTGCAATTAAGTTTTTGTTCAGTATTTGAATAATATCTTTAGGAGTTCCTGCAGGTGCAAAAATTGCGTACCACTGATCAACTTCAACATTATTAATGCCTTGTTCAGCAAGTGTTGGAACATTTGGGAGAACTGAAGAGCGTTTCTTTCCAGCGATTCCTAAAGCGGTTAATTTATTCCCTTTAATTTGTGGATACGCTGTAAATAAGCTTGGGAACATTACTTGAGTAGTTCCACCGATAGTATCCAGAATAGCTGGTGATGATCCTTTGTACGGAACGTGGAGCATATCTGTACCAGTATTTAATTTAAAAAGTTCACCTGTTAAATGGGGCGCAGTTCCTTTTCCTGCAGACGCATAAGAAATCTTTCCCGGTTGAGATTTGAGAAGAGCTACCAACTCTTTGATATTTTTAACAGGAAGTTGATTGTTTACTACGACTAGAGTGGGTGAAGTTGCAACTAATGAAACTGGTTCAAAGCTTTTTATAGGGTCATAACGAAGTTTTTGAAGGGCTGGATTAATTGCATGAGTTGCGATGTACCCAAACATGAGTGTGTATCCATCTGCGGGCGCTCTAGCAACAAATTCACTAGCAATAGCTCCATTCGCACCTGCTTTATTTTCTACGACAACCGGCTTACCTAATTTTTGACTGAGCCCTTGCGCAATGATTCGAGCCATAGCGTCATTTGCGCCACCTGGTGCGGTTGGCACTACAATTGTTATTGCTTTGGTGGGAAATACTTCAGCGAAAACACTACTCATGAAAGTAAAATGGCTTAAAAGAACTATTGACCATAATTTCTTAGAAATCTTTATGTTTTTAGCCATAAATTAGAAAGCCTTTCGTGTAATTAGTTTATGGTTTATCGAACACTTATTATATGCAATTCATAGGAGACCTTGTGTCAAAAAAAATAACCAAACAGATTTTATTAATTCTTGTTTTTGCTTTTAGCAATATGGGTTTACAAGCTTTTGCACAATCTTACCCAAATAAGCCTATTAAGATTGTTGTAGGATTTTCTCCTGGTGGTGGTCCTGACATATCTGCTAGAGCGATTGGTCAAAAAATGACTGAAAAATGGGGTCAATCTGTTGTCGTAGAGAATAGACCTGGAGCTGGTTCAAATATTGCATCTCAAGTTGTTGCTACCTCAAAGCCAGATGGCTACACTTTGCTTTCTGTTTCCAATGCTTTTGCTATAGCTCCTGCAATTTACAGTAAGTTACCTTTTGATACCTTAAAAGATTTTGATGGTATTTCGTTGACAGCTACTGGGTCAGCTTTTGTTCTCATTTCTCCAAATTTGAAGATTAATACTATGAGTGAATTAATCGCTTTAGCAAAAAAGGATCCAGGTAAATATACTTTCAGTTCTGCGGGTGTTGGAAGTGGTTCACATTTTGCAGTTGAAATATTGAAAGCTAAAACAGGCACAGACTTTTTACATGTTCCTACAAAAGGGATTCCTGAAGGTATAACTGAAGTTCTATCTGGAAGAGTTGATTTTTTTATCAGTCCGTATGCAAGTGCTGTAAGCATGGTAAGAGATGGACGTGCTAAGGCAATAGCTATTACTGCTTTACAGAGAACAAAAGAATTTCCAAATTTACCTACTGTTTCTGAAACGGTGCCGGGTTATAAGTGGGAGTTTTGGTATGGATTGCTTGCACCTAAAAATACGCCAAAAGAAATTCTTCATCAAATAGCACAGGAAGTTAAGCGTGTTAATGAATTCGCTGATGTAAAAGAAAGATATGCCAATCTTGGTCTTGAGCCAGTTTCAAACTCTCCTGAAGAGTTCGATAAAATGGTGAAATCAGAAGTTTCAGAATTTATGCGAATTGCAAAAGCAGCCAAAATAACTGCAGAATAAACATGGAGAAAAAATGAAAGGTACGAGTAAAAACGGTTTGTATTATGAAGTCGAAGGTCAAGGTCCATGGTTGACCTTATCTCACTCTTTAGCATGTGATCTCCATATGTGGGATCCACAAATGGAGTTGCTGACAAAGCACTTCAAGGTGCTTCGATTTGATACACGAGGACATGGTAAGAGTAAGGTTCCCAGTGCTCCTTATACTTTAGATGAGTTGGCCATTGATGTTGCTGAGCTATTTATCGAATTAGGTATTCAGAGAACGCATTGGATGGGATTATCCATGGGGGGAATGATTGGACAGACCATGATTTTGAAATGGCCTCAATTATTCCTATCAATTGTTTTAGCAGATACAACAAGTCGAAGACCAGACAATGCTGTCCAAATGTGGGCGGATAGGGCGAAGATTGCTCAAGAACAAGGTATGCAAGGCTTGTTAGAAAGTACTCTTACAAGATGGTTTACACAGTCTTATATTGTAGAAAATTCCCCAAAGTTACAAAAGATTGCTGATGGAATATTAGCAACACCTGTGGAGGGGTTTGCGGGTTGTAGTTCAGCAATCGCACATATAAATACTTTTGATCGTCTCAACGAAATCCGATGTCCAACTATGATTATTGTTGGAATTGAAGATCATGGAACACCTCCTGAGATGGCGAAAAAAATCCACTCACAAATCAAAGATTCTGTGTTGCATATTATTCCAAACGCATCACATATTTCAAATGTTGAACAAACAGAAGTTTTTAATCAGCACTTAGTTGACTTTTGGGGGCTTGATGAAGATGACTTTGTTGAGGATGAGGATTTAGAATACGACGCAGATTAAGGGCTTACAACTCTTCTAGCTTCGGTATATCTTGTAGCCCAGTAGGGATTTCTGATTTCATCAATCCTTACAGTACCTCCGGTAGTTGGAGCATGAACAAATCTTCCTGCTCCAACGTATATACCAACATGTGAATGGCTTGCTCCTAGTGTATTAAAAAACACTAAGTCTCCCGGTGCTGGAGTATTCAAAGAGAGTGATTGACCATATTTACCAAGTTCTTCGGTTGTCCTTGGCAAACTTTTCTGGCGAGTATTTTTAACAACATATACAACAAGTCCACTGCAATCAAATCCACTTTGTGGAGTGTTGCCACCCCATTGGTAAGGTGTTCCAATTAAACTAACTGCGGCAACTGAAATATCATCCAGGCCTACACTTTTTTCTACACTGAAATCAGGAAGCTTTGTGTAATTCCCTGGCTTAGAAGTATTATTGCTGGTAATAAGAGAGCCACAGCCTGATAATAAAGCTATCAGGACTGTGGAGATAACAAGATTACAGAATATCCGCTGCATGATCAGCCAAACGAGAACGTTCCCCTCTAGCTAAAGTGACATGGCCTCCATGCCGCCAGCCCTTGAAACGATCTACAACATATGTTAGACCAGAGGATCCTTCAGTGAGATATGGCGTATCAATTTGAGCAATATTTCCTAGGCAAATTAATTTTGTTCCAGGTCCTGCACGCGTAATCAAGGTTTTCATTTGTTTCGGAGTTAAATTTTGTGCCTCATCAATAATCACAAATTTACTAACAAAAGTTCTACCACGCATAAAGTTCATACTTTTCACTTTAATACGTGAACGAATTAACTCTTGTGTAGCAGCGCGTCCCCATTCACCAGCAGAATCATCACTACGGTGCAAGACCTCTAAGTTGTCATCAAATGCACCCATCCAAGGTTGCATTTTTTCCTCTTCAGTTCCTGGTAGAAATCCAATATCTTCTCCCACTGGTACTGTTGCACGGGTGATAATGATTTCGTTATAACGTTTGCTATCCAATACCTGCTCTAGGCCAGCAGCAAGGGCTAGAAGAGTTTTACCTGTTCCAGCTTGACCTAACAAACTTACAAAGTCAATTTCGGGATTCATCAGAAGATTCAGTGCGAAGTTCTGTTCACGATTACGTGCAGTGATACTCCAAACATTATTTTTTTGATGAGAAAAATCTTTCAAGGTTTGTAATAGGGCAGTTTTCCCATTAATTTCTTTTACTTGTGCATAAAAGGGTGAGCTACCATCTGAATTTTCTTGATAGACAAATTGGTTAACCATCATGGAGTTAACTAATGGACCGGTGATACGGTAGTACATGGTTCCAGATTTTCCATCACTCCAGCTTTCCATCCCTTTGCCATGTTTTGGCCAAAAATCAGCTGGTAGAGCCAAAACACCTGCATACATCAAATCTCTATCTTCTAAAACTTGGTCATTGAAGTAGTCTTCAGCTGGAAGTCCTAGAGCTCTTGCTTTGATACGCATATTGATATCTTTAGATACCAATACGACCTCATCATAAGTTTTGTGTGTTTCTTGTAATGAACGAACCACACTGAGGATCATATTGTCACCTTTGCCCTCAGGGAGGCCTTCAGGTAACTTCATCTCTTTTAAATCTGTTTGGAAAAATAGTTTTCCAGTTGCATCTTTATTACCTAATTTAGAGAGGGGAATTCCTTCATCTAAAGATCCACTAGTGCCATCAATTAAACCATCAAGTGCACGGCTAACAGTTCTTGCATTACGAGCGACTTCACTCATTCCTTTTTTATGATTATCTAACTCTTCAAGAGTAGTCATAGGAAGATAAACATCATGCTCCTCGAAGCGGAATAATGATGAAGGATCATGCATTAAAACATTGGTATCAAGGACGAATAGTCTTAATTTATTCGATTGAGCTGAACGTTTGTTTTTGGAATTATTTCTGGTTGGTTTACTGTTAGCTACTTGTTTCATTTTGTTAATTGTTTCGCGAACCAGATGCGTTGTATTAGGTGGTGTTTCTTCCTCAGTTTCAACTTTTGAATTTTCTTCTTCTAATTCAATATCATCCTCTACAGTTGCGACGATTACTTGTGGTGTTGGTGGTTTATTTAATTCCGGCTTTTTTGTTCTAGTTAGATGTAATTCATCTGCTGTTTGTGTTGGTGCTGGGGGAAGAGGCATGCACTAGCTCCTTTGAGTTGTTGTATTTAAAAGATGGAAAATATAAAAAAAATCGCATTCAAAGATGCGATTTTTGAATTCTTGAAGAAGTTTTTCTGCCCTAATTGGGATTAAAACTTGGAGGGGAGTTTGCCTATCTCGAGGTGAAGTATCAAGATGCTTTAAAACTGTGAACAAACTCTTTTTTCTTTGCATTAACTATAAGTTAACGCATATTTCAAGACAATGCAAGCACGGTTTTCAAAACTTCTTCCACATGACCGGCAACCTTTATTCCACGCCATTCGTTACGTAAAATCCCTTTAGAATCAATGATGAAGGTGCTTCTTTCAATTCCTTGGACTTGTTTGCCGTACATGTTTTTAGTTTTGATGACATCAAAAATCTTACATAGAACTTCTTGAGTGTCAGAAACTAATTCAAAAGGAAGTTCGTATTTTGCTTTAAAACTTTCATGAGATTTTAAAGAGTCTCTTGAAACCCCAATTACCACAGCATTCGCTTTTGTAAATTGGTCAATATGATCACGAAAATTTCCAGCCTCTACTGTGCAACCTGGGGTTGCATCTTTGGGATAAAAATATAGAACTAGATTTTTTCCAAGGCATGAAGAAGGACTAAATGTCAGGCCGGAAGTTGCAGGGATTGTACATTCAGGAATTGCATCACCAATTTTTAAAACCATTTTTTTCTTCTCCTTATGTGATTAATATAAGTAATAGGTACATCATTGTATGACTTTTTTTAATGCTTATGAATGCGGCATCATCATTAGTTCGCCACTTCTGTTTGCAATGCTATCAAAGTATAAAGGCAGGGTAATGAGATGTCGGGTTTGGCCTGTAGCATGCCACGAGGAATGTAAGGCATTAAGGTCAATACAATCATGGCCTTGGGAGATCCATCCCTCAATCAATTGCTCGAAATAAGGTAATAGTTTTTGTCCTTCTAGTTCCGCATGAAGGGTAAAAACTTGATCATTTGGGTTAGCCTTAGTAAGACTTAATATATGGTTTACTGCATCATTAGCATCCATATTATTTACACCTAAGAGCTCATCAAAAGTTGGCAAAGTTGTAGGGTATTGAATATGTTGTGAGGGACCATTTTTGAGAGAGACCCTATAAGGCACGAGATTAAGTGGTGCTCGTCCATCAGAGGCGTATGACATATTCCACTCATCCAGCTTTTCTAAAGCCGTTTGGTTCATTTGCCAGCCTGCAGCACCATGAGTTTGGGGTGCACGACCAAAAATGTCCACAAAACGATTAAATGATTGGTTCATTTGTGCCATTGTCCAATCATCATTTGCATAGCGTACTTTGTCATGCCAAGTGATGTGGTCCCAGGTATGGATGCCAACTTCAAAGCCATCTTTACTCACATTTTGCATTGCATATTTGGCTTTGATGCCAATATCTGGGCCTGGTAATAGAACACCGTAACTTAGAGTTTTAAGGCCGTAATGTTCAACTACTGAGGTTCTGGAAACTTTTTTAAAAAAACCTGGTCGAAAAATTCTTTTTAATGCCCAGCCAGTGTGATCAGGTCCCAGACTAAATAAAAAAGTAGCACGAACGCCAAGTTTATTTAAGCAGTTTTGTAAACGAGGAACTCCCTCAAGAGTTCCTCGTAGAGTATCTACATCAATTTTTAGGGCAATACTTCCCACAATTAATGATCAACTAATCTGCGTGCTTTGACAACATCATAGCGATAAGCTTCGAAGATATTTTCTAGTGCTTTGGCCATCGGTGTTGTTGGCTTCCAGCCTAGTTCTTGCATTGTGTTCTCAATCTTGGGCACACGATTTTGTACATCTTGATAACCATTGCCATAATATTGCGCAGAAGTTGTTTCTTGAATAACAACTTGTTTTGCAGATTGTTGGTACTCAGGAATGCGATTCGCTATTTCCATCATCATATTCGCTAATTCTTTAACAGAGTGATTGTTTAATGGATTGCCAATGTTATAAATTTTTCCATTGGCGATATCATTTTTATTTTCAATAATCAATTGCAAAGCATCGATACCATCATCTATATATGTAAAGGCTCTTTTTTGAGCACCCCCATCAACGAGATTAATTGGTTCACCTCGAGCGATATGTCCAAGAAATTGTGTTACAACTCTTGAGGAACCTTCTTTGGATGTATAAATACTATCTAGTCCAGGGCCGATCCAATTGAAGGGTCTGAAAAGAGTAAAACGTAATCCTTCCATTCCATAACCCCAAATAACGCGATCCATCAACTGTTTTGCACAAGCATAAATCCAGCGAGGCTTATTGATCGGGCCATAGACTAGGGGAGACGCTGCAGGATCGAATTCAGCATCTGGACTCATTCCATACACTTCAGAAGTTGATGGGAAAACAAGATGTTTACCGTATTTATGAGCAGACCTAACAATTGGTAAATTTGCCTCAAAGTCTAATTCGAATACTTTAAGAGGTTCTTTAACATACGTTGCAGGGGTAGCAATCGCAACTAGGGGTAAAATCACATCACATTTACGGATATGGTATTCAACCCATTCTTTATTGATAGTGATATCTCCCTCAAAGAAATGCATTCTTGGGTGATTTGCAAGTTCTCCAAGGCGGTCATTATGCATATCCATACCGTAAACATCCCAATCGGTCGTTTCTAAGATACGTTTTGACAGATGATGTCCGATAAAGCCATTTACGCCAAGAATTAAGATTTTTTTGCTCATGAATGTATTCCGTATAAATGAAGGTTCTATTTTATTCTTTTGTGGCCTGAAGTAGGATTTGTTGAAGATTGGGAGGAGTGATCTCAACGCCTTCGCTAAGAAGTTCGTTAATCAATATAGCCCTACCATCCCCACAAAATCCATAGATTCGTCCATCAATCACCTGTAGCCCAAGTAATTGATTATTTTGGCGAAATGGGGGACTGGCCAGCATGGCTTTTGACAAAATATATTGCTTGCCAGCAATTTCTGTAAAGGCGCCTGGATAGGGTGGGGCAACCGCACGATAGAGGTTATATACTTCAATTGCGTTTTTCTGCCAATCCACTCTACCATCTTCTGGTTTTCGTCCACCAAAGTAACTTCCTTCTTGAAGGCGGTTAGGTCTTCTTGGAAATTCCCCCTTTAATAAATCCGGAATAACTTCTAAAAGGGTGATTTTGGCAATATCAGCAACTTTTTGAAATACTTCAAATGCAGTTTCATCCGGGAGTATAGGCACACTTTTTTGGTTAACAATATCACCAGCATCAGGTTTTTTTTCCATGATGTGAAGGGTTGCACCTGTTTTTGTTTCACCATGAAGGACGGCCCAATTAATTGGAACTCTTCCGCGATATTTAGGTAATAAAGAACCATGCATATTTAAAGATGCAATCTTTGCTATTTGCAAAATATGCTCAGGAATCATGTTTCGGTAATAAAACGAAAATATGTAATCAGGCTCAATTTTTTTAACAGTCTCAATGATCTCTTGATTGGATAGATCTAATGGTGTGATGAATTTAATTTTCCGATCTAAGCAAAGATCACGCACTGATTTAAACCAAATATTTTCATTAACGGAGTCTTCATGGGTAATGACAAGCGGAATTTCAAAGCCATTATCGAGTAAAGCCGATAGGCATTCCACACCAACGGTGTGGTAGGCAAATACAATTGCCTTATTGTTGAGCATCCTGTTCCAATACTCCCATTACGACATAACGGGGACGTTTACGAACTTGTTGATAAATGCGACCCACATATTCTCCGAGTAGTCCAAGACCAAAAAGGATGACACCTAATAAAAAGAAATTAAGAGCGAATAATGTAAATACTCCTTCAACTTCAGCTCCAACAATGAAGCGTCGAACCATCAAAAAGATAAATAGAGCTGCTGAGCCAATTGAGAGAAGAAGACCTATTAATGAAAAAGCTTGTAAAGGTAATATTGAGAAGCCGGTAACTAAGTCAAAATTTAATCTAATTAATTGATATAAAGAATATTTAGACTCTCCAGCAAAGCGTTCTTCATGATTAATTTCTATTTCGATGGGATTGCTTGAATATGTGAATCCCAAAGCAGGGATAAAGGTATTAATTTCCTTGCTTTTCTTCATTAAATTTACAATCCGACGACTATAGCCTCGCATCATGCAACCTTGGTCAGTCATAGTAATTTTAGTGATACGATCGCGCAGATGATTCATTGCTTTTGAGGCATAACGGCGAAAGCGAGAGTCTTTTCTAGCAACGCGGATAGTGCCAACATAGTCGTGACCGTCAAGCATATGCTTCACGATTTTATGGATTTCTTCGGGAGGATTTTGTAAGTCAGCATCTAAAGTAATGATCAGATCGCCTTTGCAATAACTAAAGCCAGCCATGATAGCCATGTGTTGACCAAAATTACCGTTAAATAGAACAACGCGAGTAGTATCAGGACGTTTTTCAAATTGCTCAGATAATTTAACAGCTGATCTATCTTTACTACCATCATTGATAAAGATAACTTCATAACGAACTTCAAGATTTGTTACTAGTTGATCAAGAGCTGGGTATAGACGTATAAAAAGTTCATCTAAACCCTCTTCTTCGTTATAAACCGGAATAAGAATTGAAACCAATGGGTTTGGTGGAACTTCCGTACCCATGAGTTGTATTGATTCTTGTAATGTTGTCATGAATTGATTTTATGTCTTATTTATTTAAATTCGAATACATTAAATATCATGGAGTGAAGTTTGTAAAGCATCAACAACACGTTCAACGTCTGATGAAGTCATCAAAGGGAAAAGTGGCAAAGTCAGGATTGCGGTACTCATTTTTGCTGCAATTGGAGTTTTTGATGAACTGTAACCAAGATTTTTATACAACTTGAAATCACTAATGAGGGGGTAGTGAACACCAGTTCCAATTTGCATATCCTTTAATTGTTGCATGATTTGAGAACGATTGATTCCCAATTTTTGGAGTCGATCAATTGGTAGAATGACTTGAAACATATGCCAATTTGAATTATTAAAATCTTTTACAGGCAGTTCTAGACCTTTTTCAATAAGAGGGCTTTTTTCGAAACATTCAAAGTAATGCTGAGCCAATAGCTTTCTTTTTTCGATAAATTCTGGCAAACGTTTAAATTGATGAATACCAATAACTGCATTTACATCAGTTAAATTAAACTTTCCTCCAAGCACGTCAACTTCCATGCCGTCCAGTCCAGTTCTTGTAACTCCTTGGATCCTTAATTTTTGAGCTAAGAGGGCTTCTGCCTCATTGTTCATCACTAGACATCCGCCTTCAATCGTTGTTAAATTTTTATTAGCTTGAAAACTGAAGCTTACAAGGTCAGAGGGAAGCTTTTGATGACATCCAATATGCTCGCCTGACCAAGATGAACCTAAGGCTTGAGCTGCGTCTTCAATCACTCTTAGTTGATACTTATTTGCAATTTGATATAAACGATGAATGTCGACTGGTAAGCCAGACAAATAAACTGGCATGATAGCTTTTGTTGCAGGCGTAATCGCCGCTTCAATCAAATCCAGATTTATATTTCTGGTATTGGGATCGACATCAACAAATACAGGTCTAGCACCCACAGCCAAAATAACATTGGAAGTAGATACCCAAGATATTGGTGTTGTAATCACTTCGTCACCAGGGCCAACATTGGCAATCTTTAGAGCAACTTCCATTGTGGCAGTGCCATTTGCAAAACAACGTACAGGTCTACCACCAAAAAACTCAGAGAGTGTTTTTTCAAATTCTAGGCATTTGGGCCCAGTTGTAATCCATGAAGAACGTAAAACTTCACCCACTGCCGCAATGGTTTCCTCATCAATAGTGGGTTTTGTAAAGGGCAGAAATGGGTAGTTTGAATGATTCATAAATAAGCTAATTAAGATCTGGCAAGGATGTAAACACCAATCAGAATAATACCAATTGCAAGCAATCTTTGGGGGGTGAGAGCCTCACCAAATAAAAAATAGGCTGCTATTGCATTGACTACATAACCCAGTGAAAGAAGTGGGTATGCTATGGAAACGTCGACTCTCGATAAGCCTGCAATCCAAGTTATGACTGATAAGCCGTACAAACTTAATCCACCGATAATTGGGATATTTGTAGCAATTTGAATTAAGGTGCTCACTAAGGTGGCTGGTGCTAGACTAATCTCCCCTAAACGAAGTGTTCCAGCTTTTAAGAGAAGTTGTGCACAAGCATTGAGGAGGATACCTGCGAACAAATAGCTAAATGTTGTTACGTTCATTTTTTAGGGTTTAATTGAATTAGTCACTATGATACGTAAAGAATCCTTGGCAATCACTTCCATCTGAATATTTTTTTTCACTAAGCGTTCATAAGTATCGGGTGTCATCAGAGCAAATGCCTTATTTGGAGCGCTTGATTGCCAAATTTGGATCCATTCCTCTTCAGTAGGTATCCATTTATTGGGTTCTTGAGAAATGCCAAATGCAAGCTCATCCTTAAAATCAACCATGATTAATGGGTGCTCTAAGTAATATGGGATTGTGTGATCCAGTATTCCCACACCATATAGTGGATCATTTGCTTTAATGAGGGGTTTAGATTGCATGGCAATGTCATAACCGGACAATAAGCGTCCAACGGTTTCATGACCAGTTCCAGCAGTTAAAGAGACGATGATGATAGTACTTGAGAATACTAAAAAGCTCTTAATAGCATCTTTTCTAACCATCCAAGCAATAATCGAACCCAGCAAACCTACAAGAAGAGCTGCCCCAATAATTTTTGCATAAAGGGAGTAGGAAGCCGCTTCATAAACCTCACCTGATTTTGCAATTTGGGGAAGGAAAAATAGACCTATCAAAAAAATAAGCCCGAAGATAACTAACTGAAATTGCCACAACTTTGCTCCAGATGAGTTAAGTACTTTCTTTTTTTCAAAAAGCTGCAACAGTGCATAACCAATCAAAATAGCAATAGCTGGGATAACCGGAAAAATATAACCAGGAAGTTTCGAGTGAGACATGCTAAAAAAAACAGTAATTGACACAACCCAGCTTAAGCATAAAAAAAGTGGTTTGAAACCTGAGGGGTTATTTTTTCTGTTGGTAAGTCCTACTTGGATAGCATGAGGTAAATGAAAAATCCAGGGAATAATACCCACAATAATAAGTGGGATGAAGAAATACCAGGGAGCACCTCTTTGATGTTCATTTGTGGTGAACCTCTCAAAATGTTCATGAATGAAGAAAAAGTCAAAGAAGCTAGGGTGCTCAAAAGAGATCATCACAAACCAAGGGGATGTAATAAGGAAAAATAGACTTAAGCCTTTTAACCAGTGCATTCTTTTCCAAGACTTCCAATCACTACTAAAAAGCGAATAGATAATCAATACTAGGCCAGGTAATACGATTCCAATAAGACCTTTGGATAGAACAGCTAGAGCCATCATTGACCAACAAAGTAACATCCAAAATTGCTCTGAAGGTGATTTGAGTTGAGAATGAAGAGCAAGAATTAGAGAGCATAAGGCGCTTGACATAAAAAACGCCATTCCCATGTCTAGAGAATTGAAATGACCGCCAATAATCCAAAGTGGGCATGATGCTAAAACGAGGGTTGATATTGTCCCAGCGCGAACACCCCAAAGGCGGTAGCTTGTGTAACCAACAAAGATAATATTTGCAAAAGATGTCAGACCACTCCAAGCGCGTGCTTGCCACTCTCCTAAGCCAAACACTTTGAAAATAAATGCTGTAGCCCACATTTGTAGTGGGGGTTTTTCAAAATAGAGGTAATCGTTATAGCGAGGAGTTAGCCAGTTGCCGCTGACTAACATTTCTCTGGCTATTTCTGCATATCGACCTTCATCGGATGGAATAAGATGACGTAAGCCTAAGCATCCCAGCCAAACAAGCGCAAGGATAAGCATCCATACAAGATGAGTTATTCCCCAGTTTTTATTGGAGAAAAAAGTAGCACTTTTTTTAAATGTTGGGCTACTCATTCATTTTCTATTAAAAAAAGGCCCATCACAAATCGTCCTTCGCTCATAAGAATATTGTAAGTTCTACAGGCAGCTTGGGTGTCCATAGTTTCAAAGCCAATTCGAGCTTGAATAAGGTTCTGTAAAAGGGCGGGCTTAGGAAAGCGAATCTTTTGTCCGCTACCGAAAATGACAAGCGCTGGTTTGATATCTAGGATATGACTAAAATCAGTTTGCTGAAGATCTTCAAAACGACAAACGTTCCAATGCCCAATTTCACCTTCAGGCATCAGAAAAATCGAACTCTCAAACCTTATTTCATTAATTTCGATGTAGTTTGCATCGTAACGAGTAACGGTATTGAGGGATTGTTTTGGGTCTGGTTGTAGTTTCACGGCGTCGGCTCTGTCATAATATGGTCATTATAGCTTTCGTTATTGACGCTCATTAACTTAACATCTTATATATTGTGAAAAATTTTTTAAAATCCGACAAATTAAAAAACGTCTGTTACGACATTCGGGGACCGGTTCTTGAACTTGCTTCTAGAATGGAAGAAGAGGGTCAAAAGATTATCAAGTTAAATATTGGTAATGTAGGGGTATTCGGTTTTGATCCTCCAGAAGAGATTCAGCAGGACATGATTAGAAACTTGGTCAATTCTGCAGCGTATTCTGATTCAAAAGGGATTTTTAATGCGCGCAAAGCAATCATGCATTATTCCCAGCAAAAAAATATTAAAGGCGTAACGATAGAGGATATTTATACGGGTAACGGAGTATCTGAGCTTATCGTTTTAGCAATGAACGCATTGCTCAATAATGGTGATGAAATTTTGGTTCCGGCTCCAGATTATCCCCTTTGGACTGCAGCAGTAAGTCTTTCTGGCGGAACGCCGATTCATTACATGTGTGATGAATCAAATGGGTGGGCTCCCGATATTAACGACATTCGTTCAAAAGTAACTTCAAAAACTAAAGGGATTGTTATTATCAATCCTAATAATCCAACTGGCGCAATTTATAGTGATCAAGTATTAAAGTCTATCGTTGATGTTGCAAAAGAATTTGGGTTGATCATCTTTGCAGATGAAATTTATGACAAAACTTTATATGATGGAAAAACACACACTTCCATTGCGTCATTATCTGAAGATGTTCTTACTATTACATTTAATGGTTTATCTAAGAATTATCGATCATGCGGATATCGTTCAGGTTGGATGATTGTTTCTGGTGATAAAGCTTCTGCAAAAGATTACATAGAGGGGTTGAATATGCTTTCCTCTATGCGCTTATGCTCGAATGTACCGGGGCAATGGGCGATTCAAACAGCTTTGGGGGGGTACCAAAGTATTAATGAATTAGTTGCTGAAGGTGGGCGACTTCGTCGTCAACGTGACTTGGCTTATGAATTGATTACAAAAATTCCTGGCGTAAGCTGCGTAAAACCTGAAGCGGCCTTATATTTATTCCCAAAGTTAGATCCAGAAATTTATCCTATTAAAAATGATCAAGATTTCATTGCTGAGTTTTTAAAGGAAGAAAAAGTTCTTTTAGTTCAAGGATCCGGGTTTAATTGGCCCCATCCAGATCATTTCCGATTGGTGTTTTTACCGAATGAGGATGTTTTACGAGAGGCTATCAATCGCCTTGCAAAATTTCTTGAGAGATATCGTAAACGGATGGGGACTAACTCCCTTAAAATGTCTTCAAACTAAATTTTTGTCAAATTTGCATTAAATAATATGGTTAATAGTATGAAACCCTTAAATGTTGGTCTCCTTGGTGCTGGAACGGTTGGCGGTGGCGTGTTTAATGTTTTATCGCGCAATCATTTGGAAATTGAGCGTCGTGCTGGCCGTGATATTCAAATTACGATGGTTGCAGATATCAACACTGCTAGAGCGAATGAAATTGTTCAAGGTCGTGCTCAGATTGTGAATGACGCTTATACGGTGATTAATTCCCCAGATATTGATGTTGTTATTGAGCTGATTGGTGGTTACGGGATAGCTAAAGAGTTGGTTTTAGCAGCCATTGCTAAAGGTAAGCATGTTGTTACAGCAAATAAAGCTTTGATTGCTGTTCACGGTAATGAAATATTTGCGGCTGCAAAAGCAAAGGGTGTCATTGTTGCATTTGAAGCTGCTGTTGCTGGTGGTATCCCTATTATTAAGGCTTTACGTGAAGGATTAACAGCTAATCAAATAGAGTGGATTGCTGGAATCATTAATGGCACAACGAATTTTATTCTTTCTGAAATGAGAGATAAGGGATCTTCTTTTGAAGAGGTTTTAAAAGAAGCACAAGCTTTAGGATATGCTGAAGCGGATCCAACTTTTGACATTGAAGGAATTGACGCAGCTCATAAAGCATCAATTATGAGCGCTATTGCTTTTGGAGTGCCTGTTCAATTTGACAAAGCGCATGTTGAAGGCATTACAAAACTTGAACCGATTGATATTCAATATGCAGAACAGCTTGGTTATCGTATTAAGTTATTAGGAATTACCAAAAAAACAATCCATGGGATTGAACTTCGCGTGCATCCTACCCTCATCCCAGCTAAGCGTTTAATCGCAAGCGTTGAAGGTGCAATGAATGCTGTTCAAGTTCATGGAGATGCTGTTGGAACAACTTTGTATTACGGTAAAGGAGCTGGTTCAGAAGCTACAGCTTCTGCTGTTATTGCTGACTTAGTTGATATTGTGAGATTTGAATCAGTTGATCCTAGTAATCGTGTCCCATATCTTGCTTTCCAAGAAGACAAAGTTATCCAAACTGTTGTAATGCCAATTGGTGAAATCACCACAAGTTACTATTTGAGATTAAAAGTTTCTGATGAAACTGGTGTGCTGGCGAACATAACTAAGATTTTGGCAGACAATAATATTTCGATTGATGCTCTTTTACAAAAAGAAGCTAAGCAGGGTGAGAGCCAAACAGATCTAGTGATATTAACGCACCAAACTCAAGAAAAACATATGCTTCAGGCTATAGCATCAATCGAACTCTTATCAACGGTAAAAGGTTCAGTAACGAAGATTCGTCTTGAAGAATTAAGCTAGGACTAACATGAAATATGTATCTACAAGAGGAGGTTCTGAAGAACTTTCATTCTTAGAAATCTTACTTGCTGGATTGGCGCCTGATGGTGGTTTGTATATGCCTAAGTCATATCCACAAATTTCTAAAACTACGCTGAATGAATGGCGCAAACTAAGTTACGCAGAATTAGCTTTTGAAATATTGAGATTATTTTCTGACGATATCCCAGAACATGATCTAAAAGAGCTAGTTACCAAAACATACACTGCAAAGACATACTGTAATGGTCGTCCTGAGGACAATGCCGAGGACATTACCCCAATCCATTGGTTAGGCCACGAATCTGGAACAGATTTAGGTTTATTGAGTTTATCAAATGGACCTACACTGGCATTTAAAGATATGGCAATGCAGTTACTAGGCAATTTATTCGAATATGCCTTGCAAAAACAAAATCGTCAATTGAATATTTTGGGTGCGACTTCTGGTGACACAGGAAGTGCCGCGGAATATGCAATGCGCGGAAAAAAAGGTATTAGAGTGTTTATGCTTTCACCAGCAGGAAAGATGAGCGCTTTTCAAAGTGCTCAAATGTACTCCTTGCAAGACCCTAATATTTTTAATATTGCAATTCGGGGTGTCTTTGATGATGCACAAGATATTGTCAAAGCCGTTAGTAATGATTTGAATTTTAAAGTTACCAATAAGATTGGTACTGTAAATTCTATTAATTGGGCAAGAGTTGTTGCACAAGTAGTTTATTACTTTGCAGGTTATTTACGAGCTACAAAAAGTAGCGATGAGAAAGTTTCCTTTTGCGTTCCCTCAGGTAATTTTGGTAATGTTTGTGCTGGTCATATTGCTCGTATGATGGGTTTGCCTATTGAAAAATTGGTTGTTGCTACAAATGAAAATGATGTATTGGATGAGTTTTTTAAAACAGGTCATTACAGAGCGAGAAAGTCAGCTGAGACATTTCATACATCGAGTCCATCGATGGATATTTCTAAAGCAAGTAACTTTGAACGTTTCGTTTTTGATTGGTTAGGTAGGGATGGGCAGTTAGTGAAAGAACTATTTGCTCAAGTTGAGCAAATAGGTGGTTTTGATTATTCAACACACCCTGCAAAAAAAGAAATTCAGAAATTTGGATTCGTCTCTGGAAAGAGTACTCATGAAAATCGTTTGGCAACGATTCAACAAATTGCACAAGTGTATGGTGTTGTTATAGATACGCATACTGCAGATGGAGTTAAGGTTGCTCGCGAAAATTTACAAGAAGGTGTAAAGATGTTGGTATTAGAAACAGCTTTGCCTGTTAAATTTTCTGAAACAATTGAAATTGCTTTGGGGCAACCACCACAAAGACCGGAAGCATTTATTGGTATTGAGGAACTGCCTCAACGTGTTTACACAATGGATCCAGATGTTTCTGCAATTAAACATTTCATTCTTGAGAATATTTAATGAGTATGAAATCCGCAACTCAAGCGCTTGAGATATTACTCTCACAAGCTAGAGAAATAGCCAATTCACAAACTGTAGCCTTACAAGACGCTTTAGGGATGGTCTTGGCTGAGGATGTCATAAGTACGGTCAACGTACCTCCGATGGATAATACTCAAATGGATGGCTATGCACTTCGAGCGGAGGATATTACAGAGCCAGGGGTAATTCTTCCTGTAACGCAACGTATTCCTGCAGGTTATGTCGGAAATTTACTTCAGGAGAGGTCTGCAGCTAGAATTTTTACAGGCGCCTCTATTCCATCAGGGGCTACTGCAGTTGTAATGCAAGAGGATTGTGAAGTGATTGGTACGCCAGATGCATCAGGACTTAACTACCAAATTAAAGTGAACCATGTCCCTAAGCCTGGAGAATGGATTCGGGAAAAGGGCGAAGACATCCTCGAAAACAATGTAATTCTTAAAAAAGGTACTTTTTTACGTCCTCAAGAATTAGGTGTTGCAGCATCCTCAGGTATTACACATTTAAAAGTCCATCAGCGAGTTCGGGTGGCCTTATTTTTTACAGGAGATGAGTTGACTTTACCTGGTCAAGCTTTAAAGCCTGGTGGAATCTATAACTCTAATCGCGATACATTGATCGCCTGCGTGCGTTCATTGGGGTGTGATTTTACAGACTTTGGTATTGTTCCTGATACTTTAGAAGCTACCCAAAATACTTTGAGAGAAGCTGCTAAAAATCACCATTTAATTGTTACATCTGGAGGTGTATCGGTTGGTGAAGAGGACCATATTAAGCCAGCAGTTCAGTCTGTTGGTAAATTAGATATGTGGCAAATTGCCATCAAACCTGGAAAACCTTTAGCATTTGGATCTATTGATAATGCAAATGATGAGAACACATGGTTTATGGGATTGCCGGGAAATCCCGTTTCGAGTTTTGTGACTTTTCTGTTATTTGTAAGACCATTTATTTATGCCTTGCAAGGTAGAAATAGAAAAAATGATCCTGTTTATCATTTGGTTTCAGACTTTAATTGGCCAAAGCCTGATAAGCGTAATGAATTTTTACGAGTACGAATTAATGAATTAGGCAAATTAGATTTATTCCCTAATCAAAGTTCGGGTGTACTGACCAGTGCATCATGGGGCGATGGCTTAGCTGACATACCTCCAGGCCAGGTAGTTCAAAAGGGTGATTTAGTAAGATTCATTCCATTTTCTGAATTTTTGGGAAACTAAGCAATGAAAATAAAGGTGAAATTTTTTGCATCTTTAAAAGAATTAGCGCAAACTGATTCTATGGATGTTGAATTACCTAGTAAGGTTCTTACGATGGGTGATTTGAGATTTTACTTAGCAGGTTTGTCTCCAGCTTTAGGTCTAGCATTAGCTCCTGGGAAAAATATTAAGGTAGCGCAAGATTTAGAGATGGTACCAATGGATGCATCTATTATAGAGAACGCTGAGATTGCTTTTTTTCCACCAGTCACTGGAGGATAAATGAAGATTGCCATTCAAACAGAAGACTTTGATGTTAGTACAGAGTTAATTCTCTTACGCAAAGATTTGCCCAGTATTGGCGGAATTAATATTTTTGTTGGGACAGTTCGAGATACGCATCAGGGGGATGATGTGCATGCAATGGAGCTTGAGCACTATCCTGGAATGACAGAAAAATCTTTAAAAGACATTCTTGAACAGGCTCAAAAACGTTGGGAAATTTTGAACGCAACAATTATTCATCGGGTTGGTAAATTGATGCCGATGGATCAAATAGTTTTTGTCGCAGTAGCAACACCTCATCGAGGAGATGCTTACGCTGCTTGTGAATTTATCATGGACTATTTAAAAACATCTGCTCCTTTTTGGAAAAAAGAATTTACTCCGCAAGGGGAGAGATGGGTAGATGCTCGTACTTCAGATGATGAGCGTTTAAAAAAATGGCAAGCATAATGTGATGAGTAACAAGTCCAGAAGAATTTTTCTTATTAATTCTCTGGTGATGCCCTTAGGTGCTTGTAGTATTCAAGCCTTAAAGCCTGTTCCCACAATCCCGAGTTTGAAACCAACAACAGTAGTTTCGTACATTCCAAAAGTAGGATCGACATGGCAATATGTCAAATTAAATCAATACAATTCGGAGGCAGTTGAAATCATCGATGAAAAAATCATTTCAATTGAAAACAATAGATATGAAATATCTAGGGAAAGTCAAAAGAGTAATTATTTAAATAATGAAGTTCAGCAACCATGGGGAATGATTAAGGCTGATTCAGATTGGGATTATTACCAAACATATCAGCAGGAAATCCCAGTTTATATTGATTTAAATCAAACAAATATTTCGCGATACATTCAAACTGTTTATAAGCTTGGTGACTCATCATATCCTTTAGCTTTGAGTGTTGGGATTCGCCAATTTGGATGGGAGTTGGTTACCACTCGTGCCGGAGTTTTTAATACGATTCGAATAGAGAAGATTATTAGATTTCAGCACAATGATTCAACCAGAATTGATTCTGTTCGAATTGATAGGTATTGGTATTCACCTGAAGTGGGAAGATGGGTCATACGTGAGATGGATGGAAGATATTTTTATTTATCCGGAAGACAAAGGATTGATGTTAGAGAGGATTTTTGGAGGTTCGAGTTAATCTCTTGGACTTAGTCCTGTGTGAAGAAACTTCGTTTTTTTAGTTTTGGTAGTTTTTTTACTTGATGCTCTAAACGAAGTGCTTCAGATTGAGAGTTGGCACTAATGAATTCAAGGAGTTTGACGGGTATTCGTCCGCGAGTATATTTAGCCCCTAATCCCAAATTGTGGGTTTTGATTCGCTTTTCTAAATCATTCGTAATGCCAGTATAAAAAGAGCCATCCTTGCATTCTAGGAGGTAAACAAACCAAGCTTGATGTTGTCGTAAATTGTCATTCATTAAACAATTTTAGTTGGACTCTTGAAATTTCTGAAATTGGACTCATTTTTGAAGTATGAACACATTCTTTAATTGGAGAATATATTGAGAATCGATAAATTAACAACGAAATTTCAAGAGGCTCTAGCCGAGGCTCAAAGTATTGCTGTAACTTCAGATAATCAATTTATTGAACCTGAGCATGTTTTAATTGCTTTATTAAAAGATTCAGATGGAACTGCTAAGAGTTTACTCACCCGAGCAGGTGTTAATGTCGCCACATTAGAAAAAGGCGTTGATTCCCTTGCAAAAAAAATACCTCAGATTGAGGGAACAGGAGATGTACAGGTTGGTCGTAATTTAAGTTCTTGGCTTAATTTAACTGAAAAAGAAGCTAACAAAAGAGGGGATCAGTTTATTGCTGTTGAACTCTTTTTCCTGGTTTTAGCAGATGATAAAGGCGATCTTGGCAAGCTTGCTAAAACTGCTGGTTTAAATAGAAAAAATCTTGAATCAACCATTGATTCTGTAAGGGGTGGGCAAACTGTGAATACAAATGATGCTGAGAACCAAAGAGAAGCACTAAAAAAATATACTGTTGATTTAACTGAGCGAGCACGGATGGGTAAATTAGATCCAGTTATCGGTAGAGATGATGAGATTCGTCGCGCTATACAAATCTTGATGAGAAGAACAAAAAATAATCCAGTTTTAATTGGTGAACCAGGGGTTGGTAAAACTGCAATTGTTGAGGGGCTTGCTCAAAGGATTGTCAATGGTGAGGTTCCAGAGTCCTTAAAAAATAAACGTGTTTTGGTTTTAGACATGGCCTTATTGTTAGCTGGTGCAAAATTTAGAGGTGAGTTTGAAGAGCGATTAAAAGCAGTTTTATCTGACATTGCTAAAGATGAAGGTCAAACGATTGTTTTTATTGATGAAATTCATACTATGGTTGGTGCGGGTAAGACTGAGGGCTCTATGGATGCAGGGAATATGCTTAAGCCTGCTTTAGCTAGAGGCGAGCTTCACTGCATAGGTGCAACAACTCTAGATGAATATCGCAAGTATATTGAGAAAGACGCAGCCCTTGAACGAAGATTTCAGAAGGTTTTGGTAGATGAACCCTCTGTTGAAGCAACGATTGCAATATTGCGTGGCTTACAGGAAAGATACGAACTTCATCATGGTGTTGAAATTACTGATCCGGCTATTGTCGCTGCAGCTGAATTATCACATCGCTATATAACGGATCGTTTTTTACCGGATAAAGCAATCGATCTTATTGACGAGGCTGCCTCTCGTATCAAAATGGAAATCGACTCGAAGCCTGAGGTGATGGATAAACTTGAGCGCCGAATTATTCAATTGAAAATTGAGCGGGAAGCTGTCAAAAAAGAGAAAGATGAAGCCTCTATTAAACGTTTTGAGCTTATTGAAGAGGAGATTACTCGTCTTGGTAAAGAGTTGGCAGATTTGGAAGAAATTTGGAAATCTGAAAAAGGAGCTGCACAGGGGACAGCACACATCAAAGAGGAAATTGATCGTATCCGTGCTGAGATAGTAAAACTTCAAAGAGAAGGTAAATTAGATAAGGTTGCAGAACTTCAGTACGGTAAATTGCCAGAATTAGAGGGGAAATTAAAAGCAGCAGCAACTAGTGAGCAAAATCCTGGAACTGCAAAAAATAAACTTTTGCGTACTCAGGTAGGTGCTGAAGAGATTGCTGAAGTTGTTTCTCGTGCGACAGGAATTCCTGTTTCCAAAATGATGCAGGGGGAACGTGACAAATTACTCAGTATGGAGGAAAAGCTTCATGAAAGAGTGGTGGGGCAAGATGATGCAATTGCTGCTGTTGCAAATGCAATAAGACGATCTCGTGCCGGTTTGTCTGATGAAGGTAAGCCATATGGATCCTTCTTATTTCTTGGTCCAACAGGTGTTGGTAAAACGGAGTTATGTAAGGCGCTTGCTTCATTCTTATTTGATAGTGATGAACACATGATTCGGATTGATATGAGTGAATTCATGGAAAAACATAGCGTATCTCGATTAATTGGTGCTCCTCCAGGATATGTTGGCTACGAAGAGGGTGGTTACTTAACTGAGCTTGTGCGTCGCAAACCCTATAGCGTTATTTTGCTTGATGAAATTGAAAAAGCACATCCAGATGTATTCAATGTTTTGTTACAGGTTTTAGATGATGGTCGAATGACAGATGGTCAGGGTAGAACAGTTGATTTTAAAAATACGGTTATTGTGATGACGAGTAACTTAGGGTCACATATTATTCAAGCAATGGTAGGCAAAGCTCAGGATGATATTCGTGATGCTGTATGGGAAGAGGTTAAAGAACATTTCCGTCCAGAGTTTTTGAATCGCATTGATGAAGTTGTTGTTTTTCATGCCTTGGATCAATCACAGATTACCTCGATTGCGAAGATTCAGTTACAACGTTTAGTTGATCGTCTTGGAAAGATGGAAATGCAGCTATATATAAGCGATGCTGCTTTGGTCAAAATTGCTGAAGCAGGTTTCGATCCTGTGTTTGGTGCTAGACCTCTCAAAAGAGCGATTCAGCAATCGATTGAGAACCCTATTTCTAAGTTGATATTAGAGGGAAAATTTGGGCCGAAAGACTTAATTCCGATTGATGTGGAAAATAACGAGTTCGTTTTCACAAGAAAGGTACATTAATCGTAATAAAATGGAGGAATGCAATCAAATAAAAAAGATGTGGAGCTAATTAGTTTAATTGGGGTAGCCCATAGCATTTCTCATTTTTTTCACCTCATCATTGCACCTTTATTCCCTTGGATTAAGGTTGAGTTTGGCTTGAGCTATGCGCAATTAGGTTTATTGATGACGACCTTTTATGTGGTCTCTTCAATTGTGCAATCCACAAGTGGATTATTAGTCGACCGTTATGGTGCCAGACCAATATTGTTTATTGGGATGGCATTTTTATCTTTGAGTGCACTTTGTTTAGGCCTTTCTCATAGCTACTGGATGCTTTTAGTTGGTGTAAGTCTTGCAGGACTTGGTAATGGTGTATTTCATCCGGTGGATTACACCTTAATAAATCATCTTGTAAAGCCCAATAATCTTGCTCATGCTTATTCAGTTCACGGAGTAACAGGATATTTGGGATGGGCGGCGGCGCCGATCTTTTTATTAACCATAACGGCGCTTTTTGATAGTTGGAGAGTAGCTGAATTTGGTGCTGCTATTTTGGCAGCTATCGTATTTTTACTTGTATATGCAAGACGTCATCAATTGATTGACCACACTGTTGTGAATCACTCAGACGAACCTGCAGCCCAAATTGCTACATTGGAAATCTTCAAGTTACCAAGTATGTGGATGAGTTGGTTGTTTTTTTACTTAACTTCTTTTGGTTTTGCTGGTATTCAAAGTTTTTCTTCATCAGCGCTGGTGGATATTTATCACATACCTATTTCATTAACAGCATCTTCCTATACATTGTTCATGATAAGCAGTGCTGTTGGTTTGATAGCAGGTGGGTTTGTTGCAACAAAAATTCCTGATCCAGATCGTGTAATCACTACTGCCTTTGTTATTTCAGGTGTTATGTCTATTATTGCGGGTCTTGGAGTGTTCCCTGGTTGGACGGTACCTATTATTTTTGCATTAATGGGTTTTGGTGGGGGTATGGCAGGTCCTGCAAGAGATTTAATGGTCAGGGCCGGAACTCCAAAAGGAGCTTCAGGACGGGTATTTGGTTTGGTTTATTCAGGCATCGACTTTGGTGCTGCTTCGGGACCAGTACTCTTTGGTTTATTTATGGATTGGAAGAGTCCAGAGATTATTTTTTACTCAATTGCTCTTTTGCAACTGATTGCAGTATTCGTTGCTCACATGTTGAATCAACATAATAAAAAGTTAGTGACTAGCAATTAACTCATTTTTCACAATGTGAGATGAGTTTTTCATCAGTAAAAATACCTAATTTTTTTAGTCAATAAATTATCTTGAATGATGATTTTTCATTCCACAATACGGAATATACTTTATAAGTAATTGATATTTATATAAATAAATTTATTTAAAAATATTTTCTTTGCTATTGTGTTGCAGAGCAAAAATTCTTAAAGTCTTATATAAGACTTAAACAAAAGTTCCCTAATTTGTATGAACCTTATGTAACACTTTTTTTGGAGAAATTTATGAAAACACGTCAGGAAGCCGCAGCAGAGATTCAAAAAGACTGGGATACAAACCCACGTTGGCAAGGTATTAAACGTAACTACACGGCAGAAGACGTTGTCCGTTTGCGTGGTTCGTTGCAGATTGAGCATACACTTGCTCGTCGTGGAGCAGAGAAGTTATGGAATATGGTAAATAACGAGGCTTACATTAACTGTTTAGGTGCTTTGACTGGTGGTCAAGCAATGCAACAAGTTAAAGCTGGTATCAAGGCAATTTATTTGTCAGGATGGCAAGTTGCTGCTGATGCAAATAGTGGAGCAGAAATGTATCCAGACCAATCTTTATATCCAGTTGATTCAGTTCCAAAAGTTGTAGAGAGAATCAACAATACATTTAAACGTGCTGATGAAATTCAATGGTCTAAGGGATTAAACCCTGGTGATTCAGGATATATCGATTATTTTGCGCCGATTGTTGCTGACGCAGAAGCTGGATTTGGTGGTGTTTTGAATGGTTTTGAGTTGATGAAATCCATGATTGAAGCAGGCGCAGCTGGAGTTCACTTTGAAGATCAATTAGCATCTGTTAAAAAATGTGGTCACATGGGTGGTAAGGTTTTAGTTCCGACACAAGAAGCTATTCAAAAATTAAATTCAGCTCGTTTAGCTGCAGACGTTTTGGGTGTTCCAACTCTTATTCTTGCAAGAACTGATGCTGAGGCAGCTGATTTGTTAACTTCAGATTATGATGCTAACGACAAACCATTTATTACTGGTGAAAGAACTGCTGAAGGGTTCTACAAAACTCGCAAAGGTCTCGATCAAGCTATTTCTAGAGGTGTTGCATATGCTGAATATGCTGACATGGTTTGGTGTGAAACAGGAACTCCTGACCTAGCATTTGCACAAAAATTTGCTGAAGCAGTTCGCTCTAAATATCCAGGTAAATTGCTTGCTTACAATTGTTCTCCTTCATTTAACTGGAGAAAGAACTTGGATGATGCAACGATTGCAAAATTCCAACGTGAGCTTGGCGCAATGGGATATAAGTATCAATTCATTACATTAGCAGGTATCCACTCGATGTGGTACAACATGTATGACTTGGCTCAAGATTATGCTAAGCGTGGTATGTCAGCATATGTTGAGAAAGTTCAAGAGCCGGAGTTTGCAGCACGTGATCGTGGATATTCTTTTGTTTCACATCAGCAAGAAGTTGGTACAGGTTATTTTGATGATGTTACAACCGTTATTCAAGGTGGTAAATCTTCAGTTACAGCATTAACTGGATCAACAGAAGAAGAGCAATTCCATTAAAAGTTACAACATTCACTTATCTGTGAATGAACTGGGACCCGAGGACAAAATCCTCGGGTTTTTTCATATTCGTCAACAATATTTAATGATAGGGCGTTAATATAAGAAAAAAGAGGTGAATCGATGGCTTACATATTTGACCCTAGTAAGACTTATCTGCGGATTAAATACAAAGGTGGAAAATTTCGTAAGGGCGAAGCCGAATATCCGGATGTTGACGAGAAAAGACCTCTCACACTCCTAGACGCTGATTTGCCTACTCTGTTTCCTTACACAGGATTTGGAGATACAGTTCCAAATCCAGAGAGATCAAGACCAAGACAAGAAGTTCAGTTGGCAATTTTTATGAGAACAATTGCGACGGACAAGCCTTGGGAGGAGGAATGGTACTCCTTTTGGCGCAGTCATTTTTCAGTCAATGGATATGAACAGGCAGTAGGAGCCTTTTCTCCTCATTGGGAAGAAAATGTTATTCGAAGGTTTGCTTGGGGTAATTTTAGAGAGTTTCTAGAAGCGCAAGCGACTCATCCAGCTATGTTGTATTACCTAAATAATCGAAGCTCAAGGGCTGGAAGTGCGAATGAAAATTTTGCTAGAGAGTTATTTGAATTGCACACACTAGGAAAAGCTGCTTATTTAAATGACTTATATTCGGATTGGAAAAAAGTCCCTGGTTCAAATATTGGGCAAGCTGAAGGTTACATTGATCAGGATGTTTATGAAGCTGCCAGATCATTTACTGGATGGACAGTAGAAGACGGAACGAATCTTGGTGGTAAATCCAATCTACCAACTACAGGTAAATTTATTTATATTGAATCCCGTCACGATAATTATCAAAAAAGAGTTTTAGCAACAGAATTTCCTCCTTATGCCGGTGCAATGCGTGATGGTAGAAAAGTATTAGATTTGTGTGCAAACCATCCAGCAACAGCAAAGCATTTGTCACTAAAGTTGGTTCGTCATTTTATTTCGGATCAAGCACCTCAGGAAATTGTTCAAAGAATCGCAAAAGTATGGAATGAGCAGAGATCTAATCCTGCACAATTAAAAATCGTTTTCGAACAACTGCAAAAAGAAGCAAAAGGTTTACCTGCAGAGCAAAAACAAAAGGCACTTAGTGCATACCGTTTGGCAGCAAAATTTATAAGAGCCGCTAACATTCCTTTCAATATTGGGGAGGGGCAATTTATTGGCATCATTGATAGCGCAGGGGTTCCTCCTTATGGATGGTCTACTCCTGATGGTCCTCCTAATACAATTCCGTTGGTTTTGTCTTCAGCATACATAAGACAAAGAATGACTGTGGTACAGGGATTAGCTGAAAATTGGTGGGGTACTGGTCAGTGGGATCCATTCGTAGGTACTAAGCCTAATCGAACTTATCGCGAACTATTAGCAAGGTGGGAACTTGTATTGTTTGGTAAACCAAGACCTGAGTTGAGTCAAACTCTCCTTCTCAATGCAATGATAGATCCAAATGACAACATCAATGACGTTAAGAAAGCATGTAAATTAATCGGGATATTGGCATGCTCTCCGAGTTTTCAGACTGAAGTCATATTACCTACTGTATTAAATAGCTAGGGGACATTTTATGAATCGAAGACAGTTTATACAATCGACTGGTTTAACAACATTAGGATACCTCTCTGGTATCCAACAGTTTGCGCTTGCACAAACGCCAACAGCTATGAAGTCTGCAACACAAAATGGACCATTTATCATTTTATTTTTAAGAGGTGGTGCAGATGGATTGAGTATTCTTTCGCCCCTTGATGATAGTAATTTTATAGCTGCAAGACCACCCCAAATGCTGTTTGAGCAAAACTCAATGGTAGTTAGTTCTGGGGGTATGAAATGGTATTGGCATCCCTCTGCAGCCCCATTGGCGCAATTAATGGAATCCAAACGTTTAGTGCCTTGGCATGCAGTAGGTCTAAGCAATGAAACACGCTCTCATTTCGAAGCTCAAGAAATGATGGAAAGGGGTGTCGAAAGTTTACAAAGTCTGCCGGACAATCTTGGGATAGTTTCCAGGATAGCTTCATTATCTTCTGGTGATAAAGGGTTTTTATTTGCGGGAAGTAATTCATTACCAAGAGCATTTCAAGGCAATATTCCTTCGATGGCAATCAAAGATCTTCAAAATGGAGTTCCATTTCCTGGAGGGCCAGACCAATTAAAAATTATTGAAAGCCTAGTTACCGCAGACCGAAATCATCCTGCAGCTAAAAGTATTCAAGACACATTAGAGTATTTGAATAAAATCCAGCGAGTTCTCATCAATGGTGAAAAGAGAGTTAAGCCATATGAGTCTTTAGGGCAGACAAGTTATCCAAATACAGATCCTGGTATTGGCTTAAGATCTGTAGCTCGTTTAATACAAGCAAATATTGGATTACAGTATGCTTGGGTTGACCATGGTGGATGGGATATGCATGAAGGGCAACCCCAACGCATGAATCAAGTTTTGAATCAATTAAGTCAAGGATTATTGGCTTTTGATCAAGACATGCAAGCCCAGAACAAAAAATATACTTTAGTTGTTTTAACAGAGTTTGGTCGACGTTTTAGAAGTAATAATAGTAATGGTACGGACCATGGTCATGGTGGTTTAGCAATGGTACTTGGAAGTCAAATTCCAAAGATACAAATGATGGGGAAATGGCCTGGCTTAAATGATGCTGATTTAGATCGTGGAGTTGATTTGGCAGTTACAACAGCTTATTCAGATGTGATTCAAGAAGCTCTTAATTGGTCACGCTTGAATTAATCATGAAGATGATCAATCTTGTAAACTGTTGTTATGAATGATTCCAATTGTCACCTTTGCACCCATGATGGTGGAGAAATACTTGTCGCAAATTCTTTTTTAAGAATTATTGCACCACATGAGCCAGAGTTCCCAGGCTTGATAAGAGTTGTCTGGCATGATCATATCGTTGAAATGACAGATCTTTCATTCGAACATCGTCAAGCGATGATGGAGATTGTTTTTCATGTTGAAGGATTGGTGCGTGAAGTTCTTAAACCATACAAAATAAATTTAGCAAGTTTTGGTAATTTTGTACCTCATTTACATTGGCACATTATTCCTAGGTGGGAAGATGATTCATACTTTCCTGAGTCAATATGGGGTAAAAAATTACGTGAAATTTCTGAGGCTTTATTAAAACAAAGACATGAGCAGGCTGAAGATTTATACACAGCTATTCGTGAATTTGATTTTAGGAGCAAATACAATGGCTAAATTGATGACTTTAGCCCAAAGAGAATCTTTTTTTGCTACTTTACAAAAGATTAATCCTCATCCTAAAACGGAGTTAGAGTACAGCTCGGAGTTTGAGTTGTTAACTGCAGTATTGCTATCAGCTCAAGCAACTGATGTGTCTGTTAATAAAGCCACGCGTTCGTTATTCAAAGTTGCAAATACACCTGAGGCGATTCTTAAACTTGGGGAAAAGAAGCTCATTAAATATATTCAAACTATTGGGCTTTATAAATCAAAGGCTAAGCACCTATTACAAACTTGCCACATCTTAGTAGAGCAACATCAAGGTATAGTGCCTCAAACTCGAGAAGAATTAGAGGCATTGCCAGGGGTCGGTCGTAAAACAGCAAATGTTATTTTGAATACTGCATTTGGTCAGCCAACGATGGCGGTAGATACGCATATTTTTCGTGTATCCAACAGAACAGGATTGGCACCTGGAAAAGATGTTTTAGCAGTTGAAAAAAACTTGTTAAAAAGAATCCCCGAACACTACATCATTAACGCCCATCATTGGCTAATCTTATTAGGTCGATATATATGCAAAGCGCGTAAACCATTATGTGCAAGCTGTCCTGTTTCTCCAGTTTGCCAATATAAAGAAAAATTATTAGAAGATGTATAACCCTTCAAAAGATCAAGTTCGAGAGTTTTTTTGTTCTGCATGGCAAAAACATCAGCAAAGTGGTGTGTTGACGCCTTTAGAGTCAATCGCAACGCGATGGATGGTAGAGCACCCTGAATATCACTCGATCTTGGAAAATGTTGAGGAAGCAAAAGAAAAGGATTTTTCTGTTGAGAATGGACAAACAAATCCTTTTTTGCACTTATCCATGCATATGAGTTTATCTGAGCAAGTCCAGATAGATCAGCCGGCAGGGATTCGTCATATTTGCCAAGAGCTTAAAATGAAATCTGGTGATGAACATGTGGCACATCATCAAATGATGGAATGTTTAGGCAAAGTATTGTGGGAGTCTTCAAGAAATAGCTCACAGCCAGATATGCAACTTTACCTGGAATTACTACACAATTTACTTTGAATCTCGTGCTAATAATTGTGCTTTTGCGCGCGCCATTGCAGCTTCGATGATTGCTTTTTTACGAGCTTTTTCATCAATATTCTCTTGAGAAGATGGGCTTTCAGATTGGATGCTTTTTAATTTGGCTGCGGCTTTTGCAGTTTGTCTTTTTAATAAATCTTGTTTTTCTCGCTCTAGACGAATTTTTCTTGATTCATATTGACTCTTAGCTGTTTGAGCTTGAAATTCTGACCAAGCATCCCATCCTGTTAGAGAATCAGTAATAGGTATCATTGATATGCAGTCTACTGGGCAGGGTGGTACACAAAGGTCACAACCGGTACAACGTTCTTTGACAATAAAATGTAATTGTTTTGGAGCTCCAACGATCGCATCAACTGGGCATGCTTGAATACATAGGGTACACCCAATACATTCATTTTCGCGAATAAACGCAACAGGTCTTGGTCTCTCAATACCGCATTCAGAATTAAGAGGCATAGGAGATTTACCAAGTATTTTGGAAAGTCGAACAATTCCTTCAGCTCCTCCGGGCGGACATCGATTGTGTTCTGCTTCGCCTTTTGACATAGCAGATGCATATTCAAAGCAATTTGGGAAGCCGCATTTGGTGCATTGTGTTTGAGGCAAAGCCTCATCTAATTGTTTTAACAAGTTCGATGAGGCTTCTTGCAAAGAAATAGTATTCAAGCTTTACTGATTAGAGCTGGTTTTTCTACTTACGCGCGTTGTGTTTTTGACACTTGGTGAAGCAGTTTTCTTTGTCGCAGTAGCAGTCACTTTTTTTACTGCAGTTTTTGGAGTAACAGATGCTTTTTTAGCCACGACAGGTGCATCTGAGTGAGCACGGATAAAGTCAGAAATTTTCGGATATACAATTTCACGCCAACGACGACCTGAAAATATACCGTAATGTCCTGCACCTTTAACTTCAAAAGCTTCTTTACGAGTTTTAGGAATGCCAGCACACAAATCAATTGCAGCAGTAGTTTGACCGCTGCCAGAGATATCATCAAGCTCACCTTCAATTGCTAGAAGAGCGGTTGATTTAATATCTTGTGGACGAACTAGTTGGCCATTTACTTTCCAAGTACCTTTAGGCAGAGCGAAATCTTGGAAAACAGTTTTGATAGTTTCTAAATAATAAGCAGAATCCATGTCAAGCACTGCGTTATATTCATCATAAAATTTACGATGCGCTTCAGCATCCGATGTGTCGCCTTTTAATAAATCTTGGAAATAATCCCAATGTGAGCGCATATGGCGGTCAGGATTCATAGCAACGAAACCTGCGTGTTGTAAAAATCCTGGATAGACTTTACGACCTGAACCTGGATGATTTGGAGGAACAATATAAATTACATTGTTCTCAAACCATTCGAACGATTTTGTCATTGCTAATGAGTTGACTGCAGTAGGTGATTTACGTGCATCAATTGGCCCACCCATCATTGTCATGGTAACTGGAGTTTTCTCACCATTGCTAGCCATTAATGAAATCGCTGCAAGCACTGGAACAGTTGGTTGGCATACAGAAATTACATGTAAATTATCCGCGCCAATAAAGCGAATAAATTCCTGAACATATGCAACATAATCATCAAGGTGGAATTTTCCATCTGAGGCAGGAACTAAGCGTGCATCAATCCAATCTGTAAGATAAACCTTGTGATTTTGTAATAAAACGCTAACAGTATCTCTTAAAAGAGATGAGTGATGACCCGAAAGAGGGGCAACAACAAGAACAATGGGTTCTTGCTTCATTGCTTTAATGACTTCAACGTCATCAGAGTAACGTTTAAAGCGAATTAAATTACAAAAAGGTTTTTGGAGTGAAGTAAATTCTGTCACTGTTACTTTTTTACCTTGAACTTCGATATTTCTGATACCGAATTCTGGCTTTTCGTATTCCTTACCTAAGCGGTACAAGAGCTCATATCCTGCTGCAATTCTTTGCGATACAGGATAGTAAGAAAGCGGATTATTGGGGTTACTAAAAGCTTTAGCAGTTGTTTGTGCCCAAGAACTAAGGGGCTCTAGCATCGCACGTTGGAACTCTTGGAGTTGATACAGCATAACGTCAATCCTTTAGAACAAATGAAGTAATTTGATTATAAATAAACCTTAGACTTAATATATATTGCAACGCAACAACGCAATATTACACTACTTCATTGTTCAATTTGATGATTTTTATATGTCAATCAACTAATTTTAAAAAATCCCTTATAAAACAGCTGCAATTGCTTTTGCAACGTGACCAATATTTTTAGTATTTAAAGAAGCAACACATATTCTCCCGGTACTAACAGCATAGACTCCGTGATCTTTGATTAAGCTATCAACTTGATCTTTAGTCAGTCCTGTATAAGAGAACATACCTCTTTGAGCTGCAATAAATGAAAAGTCTTTAGTTGCACCAGCTGATTTAAGTTCTGCAATGAGTTGTGTACGCATTTGTTTAATTCTGTCGCGCATTTCAGCTAATTCTTCTTCCCACATGGCTTTGAGTTCGGTGGAATTCAAAACTAAAGAAACAATAGCACCACCATGGGTTGGAGGATTTGAGTAGTTAGTACGGATGACTTTTTTAACTTGAGAAGCTACGCGCTGTGACTCGTCAGCACTTTGTGTCACGATGGTTAAAGCACCAACGCGTTCGCCATATAAAGAAAAAGATTTGGAAAACGAACTTGATATAAAGAAGGATAAACCTGATTGCGCGAATAAACGCACAGCAATACCATCTTCATAGATACCATCTGCAAATCCTTGGTAGGCCATATCCAAAAATGGAATTAGATTTTTTTGTTTACAGATTTCAACTACTTCTTGCCATTGCTCATTGCTCATATCAGCGCCAGTAGGGTTATGGCAGCAAGCATGTAGTACAACAACGCTATCAGCAGCGAGTTGGTTTAAGAATTCTTTCATCGCTGAAAAATTAACGCCACGCGTTTGAGCATCATAGTATGGGTAATTAACCACTGTGAAACCAGCACCTTCAAACAAACCACGATGATTTTCCCAACTTGGATCACTGATTGCAACTTGTGTATTTGGTTTTAAGCGCTTAATAAAATCAGCTCCAACTTTTAACGCACCCGTACCACCAAGCCCTTCAAAAGTAACTGCTTTTTGATTTCGAATCAATTCGCTATCATTACCAAATATCAAAGCTTGCACTGCGCTGTTATACGTTGCAATACCTTCAATTGGAAGATATCCACGTGATTTAGGATTCTCTAAAATTTGTTTTTCTGCTACTTGAACTGCTCTTAGTAAAGGAATTTTTCCTTCATCCGTGAAATACACTCCAACACCTAGATTAACTTTAGTAGTTCGAGTGTCAGCATTAAATGTTTCATAAAGACCAAGAATAGGATCACGAGGAGCGAGTTCAACAGAGGAAAAGAGATTCATAGAGTATTTAAGGATTCATTTAGGATTTAAAAATAGTTCAAAGTTTTCAAATGATGACTCATATGAAAGCTTCACACAAAATAAAACTACAAAAAACTGCAATAATGTAAGACTTCATAAACATTAATAATTCTATTTTAAACAAACTCTCATGGCATCGCGACAATCGAAGGGGAAAAGTGGCAAATCAGAGCGGGCCGCTCCGATTGCAGCTCCTCAATTGGATGAGTCTAAATTCGTAGAATTTCCTAATTCGCCCTATAAGTTGTATCAACCATTTTTACCTGCAGGTGACCAGCCAGCGGCGATACATGGCCTTGTAGAGGGTGTTAATGATGGTCTGTCTTTTCAAACCTTGCTTGGTGTTACTGGGTCCGGAAAAACTTACACTATGGCAAATGTCATAGCGCGTGAAGGGCGTCCAGCGATTATATTTGCACCGAATAAAACTCTAGCAGCACAGTTATATAGTGAGTTTAGGGAGTTTTTTCCTAGAAACGCTGTTGAGTATTTCGTTAGTTATTATGATTACTATCAGCCAGAGGCATATGTTCCCCAGAGGGATTTATTTATTGAAAAAGATTCCTCGATTAATGAACATATAGAGCAAATGCGACTTTCTGCTACGAAGAGTTTGCTAGAAAGACGCGACGTTATTATTGTGGCGAGTGTGTCAGCGATCTACGGTATTGGTAATCCAGGTGATTATCACAAAATGGTATTAACGCTAAGACAAGGCGATAAATTATCCCAAAGCGATGTGGTGAAGCGTTTAGTTTCAATGCAATACGAAAGAAATGAGATTGATTTTTCACGTGGTACTTTTCGTGTAAGAGGGGATACGATTGATATTTTCCCAGCGGAACATAACGAGCTTGCGGTGAGGTTGGAATTATTCGATGATCAAGTTGATAGTTTGCAGTTCTTTGACCCCTTGACCGGAAAGGTTAAGCAAAGGATTTCTCGCTTTACTGTCTATCCGGGCTCTCATTATGTAACTCCTAGAGAGACAGTTTTACGTGCTGTTGAGGATATTAAGGTGGAGCTTCGTGAGAGACTGGCTGAGTTAATTTCTCAGAATAAGCTTGTTGAAGCGCAGCGTTTAGAGCAAAGAACGCGATTTGACCTTGAAATGTTGGCAGAGTTGGGCTTTTGTAAAGGCATTGAAAATTATTCAAGACATTTATCTGGCGGGAAACCTGGTGATGCTCCTCCAACTTTGATTGATTATTTACCTCAAGATGCGTTGATGTTTTTGGATGAGTCACATGTTCTTATTGGTCAATTTAATGGGATGTATAACGGTGACCGTGCAAGAAAAGTTACTTTAGTCGATTTTGGATTTAGATTACCGTCGGCCCTAGATAATCGACCTTTGAAATTCGTCGAATTTGAATCTAAAATGCGCCAAACAGTTTTTGTAAGCGCAACACCTGCAGATTATGAAAACACGAAGTCAGGCAATGTCGTAGAGCAGGTTGTTCGTCCTACTGGTTTGATAGACCCAGAAATACAAGTTTTGCCTGCAACTACTCAGGTGGATGATCTTCTTGATCAGATTAAGCAACGTGTGGCTGTAACTGAACGCGTTCTTGTCACTGTTTTAACTAAAAGAATGGCAGAGCAACTAACTGATTTTTTATCTGACAATGGCGTAAAGGTCCGTTATGTTCACTCTGACATTGATACCGTAGAACGTGTTGAGATTATTAGAGATCTCCGTTTAGGTATGTTTGATGTATTGGTTGGGATTAATTTACTCCGTGAAGGACTGGATATCCCGGAAGTTTCACTCGTAGCAATTTTAGATGCTGACAAAGAGGGTTTTTTGCGGTCTGAAAGAAGCTTGATTCAGACCATTGGACGAGCAGCTAGAAACATTAACGGGAAAGCTATTTTGTATGCAGACCGTATTACGGGGTCGATGGAAAGAGCAATAGCGGAGACACAGCGTCGAAGAGCAAAGCAAACAGCCTTTAATCTAGAAAATGGCATAACGCCAGTAGGGGTAAATAAACGTATTAAGGACATCATTGATGGTGTTTATGACGTTGATGATGAGAAGGCGCAGTGGCAGTCTCAAAAAGAAAAAGCTAAATATGAGGATATGACCGAGAAGGAATTATCTAAAGAAATTAAGCGCTTAGAGAAAGAGATGCAAGAATTTGCCCGTAATCTGGAGTTTGAGAAAGCGGCTCAAACCCGAGATCGCCTTACTAAGGTCAGAGCTATGGCCTTTGGTGCATTAACCCCTGATCATCCCATTCAATAGTTCCGAGAAAATTACTCGGGTATTTGGTATACTTGAGTTAATCCGTCAGGTATTACCCATATTTACGGAGAGGTTTAGAGGGCCAGAAACCAATCTGGATTTTAGCTAAATTATTGAAAGATAGAGAAAAAATGAGATTAACAACTAAAGGTCGTTTCGCAGTAACAGCGATGATAGATTTGGCAATGCGCCAGTCTGAAGGACCAGTTACCTTAGCAGGTATTAGCAAAAGACAAAAGATTTCCTTGTCTTATTTAGAACAACTTTTCGGAAAATTACGAAGAGACAATATTGTTGAGAGCACCCGTGGTCCTGGTGGCGGATATTCTCTTTGTAGAGATGGCAGCACAATTACAGTTGCGGACATCATTATTGCTGTTGATGAGCCACTAGATGCTACTCAGTGTGGTGGCAAAGGTAATTGCCATGGACAAGAAGATAATCACATGCAATGCATGACGCATGACTTGTGGACAAATTTAAATAAAAAAATGGTTGAATATTTACAATCAGTCACATTAAGTGATTTGGTTTTAGAGCAGGAAAAGCGCCAAGCCAAAGTGGTATCCCCATTTTTGCAGCAAAATAAACCTGCACAGATTTCACCTGAAAAATTAAAAGCATTAAGCGTGGTTGATGCTAAGTCAATCAAAAAAGACGCTGCGCCAAAACGTTTTATTGTGAATTCTGTTTTTAACCTCGCACAACAAAACTAAATATTTAGAGAAAATTATGAGCCAACATAACACCCCAGTTTTAAATCCTTTGCCGATGTTTAGTGCAAGGCATTTTCCTGTTTACATGGATTATTCAGCAACCACTCCAATTGATCCAAGAGTGGTAGACAAGATGATTCCATTTTTGCGTGAGCAATTTGGTAACCCGGCTTCAAGAAGTCACGCGTATGGTTGGGAGGCTGAAGAAGCTGTTGAGGAAGCTCGCTCCGAGGTTGCCAAGCTTGTTGGTGCGGATCCTCGTGAAATTGTGTGGACCAGTGGTGCCACTGAGAGTATTAATTTAGCGATTAAAGGCGCTGCCCAGTTTTATAAAGATAAAGGGCGTCATATTATGACCCTGAAAACTGAGCATAAAGCAACTTTAGATACATGTAGAGAGTTAGAAAGACATGGATTTGAGGTTACTTATTTAGATGTTCAAGAAAATGGTTTATTGGATCTTGATTACTTTAAGAGCCAAATCCGACCTGACACTATGTTAGTTTCCATTCTTTTTGTAAATAATGAGATTGGTGTAATTCAAGACATAGCATCCATTGGTGAAATATGTCGTGAAAAAGGCATTATTTTTCATGTGGATGCTGCTCAAGCAACTGGTAAGGTAGAAATTAATCTTGCGGATTTAAAAGTAGACTTAATGAGCTTTTGTGCTCACAAGACCTACGGTCCTAAGGGTGTTGGAGCCTTATTTGTAAGACGTAAACCGAGAATTCGTATTGAAGCTCAGATTCATGGCGGTGGTCATGAAAGAGGTATGAGATCTGGTACTCTTCCAACTCACCAAATTGTTGGTATGGGAGAAGCATTCCGTTTAGCCAGAATTGAAATGGGTACTGAGAACGAGCGTATTCGTATGTTGCGCGATCGTTTATGGGCTGGTTTATCGACAATTGAAGAAGTTTATTTAAATGGTGATTTAGAACATAGAGTTCCCCACAATCTCAATGTGAGTTTTAATTATGTTGAGGGTGAGTCTATGTTGATGGCGCTTAAAGATGTTGCTATTTCATCAGGTTCAGCATGTACTTCTGCATCATTAGAGCCTTCATTTGTTTTAAGAGCATTAGGGCGCAATGATGAGTTAGCGCATAGCTCAATTCGCTTTACTGTTGGTAGGTTTACCACTGTCGAAGAGGTAGATTTTACGATTGAGCTAATCAAAAATAAAATTGCAAAATTAAGAGAGCTCTCTCCTTTGTGGGAGATGTATAAAGATGGTATTGATTTGAGTACCATTCAATGGGCAGCGCACTAACATTAGATATCAAAAGGAAAAATCATGGCATATAGCGACAAAGTAATTGATCATTATGAAAATCCCCGTAACGTTGGATCCTTTGAAAAGGGCGATGACGCTGTTGGAACTGGAATGGTTGGCGCACCAGCTTGTGGAGATGTAATGAAATTACAAATTCGTGTGAATGAAAGTGGCATTATTGAAGATGCTAAATTCAAGACATACGGATGTGGATCAGCGATTGCTTCATCATCATTGGTCACAGAATGGGTTAAAGGTAAGACTTTAGACCAAGCATTAGAGATAAAAAATTCACAGATCGCGGAAGAGTTAGCTTTGCCTCCAGTCAAAATACATTGTTCTATTTTGGCTGAAGATGCTATTAAAGCTGCAATACAAGATTATCGTGAAAAACATTCTAAGTAATTCTTGAAAGAAATATATGGCCATTAGTTTGACTGAAAAAGCTGCAAAGCATGTCAATAAAAATCTAGAGAAAAGAGGCAAGGGCTTGGGATTAAGGCTAGGAGTAAGGACGACTGGTTGTTCTGGACTAGCCTATGAGTTGGAATATGTTGATACGCCTAATGAAACAGATCAGATGTTTGAGTCTCATGGTATCAAGGTATTTGTAGATCCTAAAAGTTTGCCTTACATAGATGGTACGGAGTTAGATTTTGCAAGAGAAGGTTTAAATGAAGGGTTTAAGTTTCAAAACCCCAACGTGAAAGATGAGTGTGGGTGTGGTGAATCATTCCGAGTCTAAGGGGAATTTTGCGAATTATTTTGATTTTTTTCATTTACCGCAAACCTTCAATTTAGATCGAAAACTTTTAGACTCCGCATATTTAAAAATTCAGCAGGAAGTTCATCCTGATAGATTTGCGAGAGCTTCTGATGCAGAGAAGAGACAGTCATTACAGTTGGCTACTTTTGCTAATACTGCCTATCGCACACTTAAAAACCCTATTCAAAGAGGTTTGTATTTGTGCGAGCTTCATTGCTTGGATCCGCAATTAGAAACAAACACTTCTATGCCTAAGAATTTTTTAATGCAACAAATGGAATTACGTGAAGCGATGGATGATGCTAGAGGTCAGATTGTTCCTCTTAGTCAATTGCAAGACCAAGTAATATCAGATTTAAAAAAAATAACAGACTCTATTGGGAAAAATTTTGATGAGTTAAAACAACCGGAAGCAGCCTTGATTGAATTAAGGGCTGCTTTATTTTTAGAGCGGTTTTTAGAAGAACTAGAACAACGCATAACAGACGCGAGTGAATAATGGCTTTATTACAAATTGCTGAACCAGGTCAATCTCGAAATCCTCATGAGAGAAGGATTGCGATTGGTATTGATTTAGGAACCACTAACTCTTTAGTAGCAAGTATGAAAAATGCTATTCCAGAGATACTCCGCAGTGAGGCAGGTCATACCATGCTTCCATCAGTAGTGAGGTATTTGCAAGGCAATAGAACACAAGCGGGTTATGAGGCTTTGGCGCAAGCATCTTTAGATCCTAAAAATACTATCATCTCAGTAAAACGATTTATGGGAAGAGGTTTAAACGACATTGCTCACGCTAAAAATCTTCCTTACGATTTCCTTGAGACTTCTGGCATGCTCAAAATAAAGACTGTTCAAGGGGATAAAAGTCCGGTTGAAGTTTCTGCAGAGATATTAGCGCGTTTAAGACAATTGGCTGAGGACTCTTTTTCAGATGATATTGAAGGAGCAGTAATTACTGTTCCTGCTTATTTTGATGACGCTCAACGTCAAGCTACAAAAGATGCAGCTCAGTTGGCTGGAATTAACGTATTGAGGTTATTAAATGAACCTACAGCTGCTGCACTAGCCTACGGTCTAGATCATGGGTCTGAGGGACTATACGCTATCTTTGATCTTGGTGGCGGTACTTTTGATATTTCTATTTTGCGCCTAAGTAAAGGTGTTTTTGAAGTCTTATCAACAGGTGGGGATTCTGCATTAGGAGGTGATGATTTTGATCATGCTCTGATGCAATATATTCTTACTGAGTTTGATATGCACGAATTAAGTTCTAATGAAAGACGCGCCTTGTTAATGAAGTGTAGGGATGTTAAGGAGACCTTGAGCTCTCATCCAGCTGTTTTATTAGAGTTTGCATTTGAGGACGGAAAGTCGATTCAACGTAGTATTTCTCAAGATGAGTTTGCGCAAATGACTCAATCTTTGGTTACTAAAGCATTGGTTAGTGTTAAGAAAGCTGTTAGAGATGCTCAGGTAGATGTTGAAGAAATTCAAGGGGTGGTTATGGTTGGTGGAGCCACTAGAATGCCTAACGTTCAAAAAGCAGTTGAACAGTACTTTAAAAAAACACCTTTGAATAATTTAAATCCTGACGAAGTTGTAGCTTTGGGAGCTGCTCGTCAAGCAGATTTACTAGTTGGTAATAAAAGTAAAAATGATGAGTGGCTTCTTTTAGATGTCATTCCTCTTTCACTAGGTGTTGAGATGATGGGTGGCTTAGTTGAGAAAATTATTCCTCGTAATACACCAATTCCAGTAGCTAGAGCTCAGGATTTCACAACATTTAAAGATGGACAGACTGCAATGGCAGTTCATGTATTGCAAGGAGAGCGTGAACTTGCTGAAGATTGTAGATCTCTTGCTAAATTTGAGTTGAGAGGTATTCCTCCGATGGTGGCTGGAGCCGCGAGAATACGTGTAACGTATCAGGTGGATGCTGATGGACTTTTATCCGTTAGTGCTAAGGAAGAAACTTCCGGAGTACAAACATCCATTACTGTGAAACCTAGTTATGGACTTGAGGATGGTGATATCGCAAGGATGTTGTCTGAAAGCTTTCAAACTGCTCAAGAGGATATGCTTGCAAGGGCGCTTAGAGAAGAGCAAGTTGAAGCAATGCGCTTAATAGATGCAGTGAACAATTCACTAGCAAGCGATGCTAATCTGCTTAGCCCGCAAGAGCAGCACACAATACAAGAAGCATTAAATCAATTACGTCAATTAGTTGCAAATTCTAAAGTGGTTGACGATCTTCGCAGAGGAATTGAGCGCTTATCAGAAGTAACTGAAGATTTTGCGGCAAGAAGAATGAATGCCAACATTAGACGAGCATTAACTGGAAAAAGTCTCAACGATATAGAATGAAATGAGTAAATCATGACACAAATTGTAATATTGCCCCATGAAGAATATTGTCCTGAAGGTTCTGTTATAGAGGTACAGGCTGGTACTTCCATCTGTGAAGCTTTATTGGAAAATGATATCCCTATCGAACATGCTTGTGAATTATCGTGTGCTTGCACGACTTGTCACGTCATTGTTCGTGAGGGTTTTAAGTCATTAAATCCAAGTGATGAAAACGAAGATGACTTGTTAGATAGGGCTTGGGGATTGACTTCTTTGTCGAGATTATCCTGTCAGGCAATTGTTGCGCAGCAAGATTTGGTCATTGAAATTCCTAAATACACAATAAATCATGCTAAAGAAAATCATTAAAGCATAAACAATCTGAATTTAATATTAGATAAATTATCTTTAATACAAAAAATGAGACATAAATTGATCAAATCACTTCGCACAATATTTTCAATAACGCTTAAAATTTTCATTTTTAATTTTGCTTCACTAGCGTTCTCTCAAACTTATTCCTCAAGCGGACCAGAAAAATACAACCCAAATGCTGTTTTTGAAGTAAAAATATCTGAAGTTCTCTATCGAAAAAATACGGCTGGTCGTCAATTAATGGCTCGTGTTTATGAGCCTCAAGGAAATGGTCCTTTTCCGGTGGTGATAGATTTTCATGGTGGTGCTTGGAACAATAAAGATCGAAAAGCTGAACAGCCGATGGATTTGGCACTTGCTAAGAGTGGACTATTAGTTGTGGCTGTTGATATGACTGTGGCATCTGAATCCCCTTATCCTGCAAACATACAAGATGCGCATTATGCAATTCGTTGGCTGAAGCACAATGCCCGTCAATGGCATGGTGATGGAAATACTTTAGGTGTTTATGGTAGTTCAACTGGTGGACATGTTGCAGAACTAATTGGTATGAAACCCTTTGATCAAGATTACTCGGCGCTACCATTTATTGAAGCTCCTCAACTTGATGCGACGGTCAAATATATTGCTGCTAGGTCTCCAATCAGTAATCCACTTGCGCGATATCAAAACGCCGTTAACTTGCAACGTGACCGAATGATTAACAATCATTACACTTACTTTAAGCCATGGTCGACGATTTATTCTGCCAATCCTCAATTTATTTTGGACCGAAAAGAAAGTATTTCAAAGCCACCAATGCTCATTATTGTTGGGGCTGATGATGACAATGTTCTTCCAGAGATTCAAGAAAAATTTGTAAAAAGTTATAAAGCAGTAGGTGGTGATATTCAGTTAAAGATATTTCCGGATAGTGATCACGAGTGGGTTGCTAAAGAGGGTTTACAAACGGATATAGCTAGAAAGACAGTTAAAGATTTTATTGCGAGTCAACTGAATAAATAAAAATTCAAGTTCGGATAAAGACCTGCCTTGGGTGCATTGAAAAGACTTGATTCGGCAGGTAATAATGACGCTAATTCTTCAGAGCTTGACATCACCATTTTTTCGACTTCTTTAAAGGTATTATTTGATAATTTGGTATAGCTAGTCAAATTTCAGCATTTCTGAAGTCATTAATTTATTATCGAAGGACTTAATTCCGGGTATCCACCGAATCGATTGCCAAATTTTTGTAATAATTTCGTTGCTCCCAACAACACCTGCAATGGTGACATTACCATCTTTCGTGTTTACCCTAATTCCACTTTGAGGTATGCCTTGAATATTCGAAGTGGTCAATTTAATGAGTTGGGTAATTTCTTCATCCGAGACTTTCATTGATTGACGAGAAGTCTCTAAAAATGCCCTAAGTTCTATAAACTCAGAAGGAGACAAAGCTCCATCTTTGTTTTTATCAAAATTAGTCAAAGATTTAGAATAAACAGCTTGATCTTGTAATTCATGTTTATCTATTAAGCCATTTTTGTTTTTATCCAAAAGAATAAACTCTCGATCAATTATCTTACGGTTATCGTAGCTTAAAGCTTGACTGACAGTTTTTGAAGATATGTTGCTTTTACTAAGCATATAAGCAACTAGAAGTTTGACTTGATCATCACTTAATTCTTGATGACCACCTTTGGCGATCATTGCAGTATTAGGAATCCCGTTAATCGTAGAATTATAAAGTTGATTAAATCCACCTGAAAGTCTTGAAGTCCATGCATTCGTATCGCCAATTCTAGGAGCGCTGGTGGCATTTCCTGAATGGCAGTGACTACAATTTTGACGATAGAGAGTCTCTACTTCAGGAGACTTGACCTCAGGTTTTGCAAGAGGATTAGATCTTGCTTCTTGTAAGAAAGCTACTGTTAATGTACATACTAGTAAAAACGGTAGCTTTGATTTCATGACAAGATCCTTTTAGTTATCTTCCCGTCTCAAATGGGGAAACAAAATGACATCTCTAATGTTGGGTGAGTCAGTAATTAACATCATTAATCTATCGATACCAATTCCGCAACCACCAGTGGGTGGTAATCCATATTCTAAAGCACGAATAAAGTCATGGTCAAAGTACATTGCTTCTTCATCGCCAGCATCTTTTTGTTCGACTTGTTTCTGGAAACGCGCGGCTTGATCTTCCGCATCATTGAGCTCAGAGAAACCGTTAGCAATTTCTCTACCTGTAATAAAAAGTTCATATCGTTCAGTAATGCCAGGCCTAGTGTCGGACTCTCTTGCTAAAGGGCTCACTTCGATTGGGTAATCAATAATATAGGTTGGGTCCCATAAATGTTCTTCAGCACAAACCTCGAATAGTGCAAGTTGTAGAGCACCAAGGCCTGCATTTTTGAGAGCAGGACCATCAATATGTTCACCAGCTTGTTTAAGTTCTTTACGAATAAAATCAATATCTTGTAGTTGCTCTATAGTGTAGTTTTTGCCAGATTGAGGCCCGTATTGCTGTATTGCTTGTGTAATCGTTAATCTCGCAAAGGGCTTGCCGAGGTCTAGTTCACGACCTTGGTATGTAAGCTTAGCGGTTCCATGAGCTTTGATAGCGACTTCCTTGATAAGAGATTCTGTGAAATCCATCAGCCACTGATAATCTGTATAAGCCGCATAAAATTCCATCATCGTAAATTCTGGATTGTGACGTGGGCTAACACCTTCATTGCGGAAATTTCGATTAATTTCAAATACGCGCTCAAAGCCACCAACTACCAGTCTTTTAAGATAGAGTTCAGGTGCTATACGCATGAACATTTGCATATCAAGGGCATTATGATGCGTAATAAATGGCTTTGCAGAAGCACCACCAGGGATAACATGAAGCATCGGAGTTTCTACTTCCATAAATCCAGCTTCACGCATATATTCACGGATTGCGGACATCGCTTTACTTCTCTCGATAAAAGTTTGTCTTGTTTCTGGAGAAACTATTAAATCGACATACCGTTGACGATACTTTAATTCTTGGCTGTGTAAACCATGGAATTTATCTGGAAGAGGGCGAAGTGATTTTGTTAGAAGTCTTAGATTTTTAACTGAGACAGAAAGTTCACCTCGGTTAGTTTTGAATAAAGTACCTTCACCGGCAATAATATCTCCCATATCCCAATGCTTAAAAGCAGCATGAGAATCTGAGCCAGTTTCTTGGTCATTAATATAAAACTGAATTTGTCCTGATCTATCTTGAACGGTTGCAAAGCTTGCTTTACCCATCACACGTTTGAGCATCATACGTCCAGCAATTTTGACGCTGATATTTTTTTCTGCCAATTCCTCTTTGGAGAGATCATTAAATTGTTGATGAAGTTCTAGAGCTAAATGACTGGGTTTGAAATCATTTGGAAATGCGACTCCCTGTTGGCGAAGTTGAGCTAACTTTTCACGACGCTCAGCAATAATATGGTTTTCATCAATAGCTACTTCTTCGTTGGGTGAGTTTTGTTGATCATTCATAGTTTTAGACATTCATTTTTAAACTTGCTTCAATAAAAGGATCTAGATCACCATCTAGGACTTTTTGCGTATTTGAGATTTCCACATTCGTACGTAGATCTTTGATACGGCTTTGATCTAAAACGTAGGAACGAATTTGATGCCCCCAACCTACATCAGTTTTGGTTGCTTCTAATTTATCTTGTTCAGCTTGGCGCTTACGGAGTTCATGCTCATAAAGACGCGATTTCAACATTGACATTGCTTCAGCTCTGTTACGGTGTTGACTTCGGTCGCTTTGACATTGAACTACGATACCAGTTGGGATATGTGTCAGACGAACAGCAGAATCTGTTTTGTTAATATGCTGACCACCTGCTCCGGACGCACGATAGGTATCTGTTCTGATATCAGCTGGATTGATGTCGATTTCAATAGAATCATCCACCTCTGGATAAACGAAGATACTTGCAAATGAGGTGTGGCGACCATTTGCTGAATCAAACGGAGATTTTCTGACTAAACGGTGGACACCAGTTTCTGTTCTTAAAAAACCGTATGCATATTCACCATCAATTTTGATAGAAGCACTTTTGATACCTGCCACGTCACCATCGGATTCTTCTAGGATTTCAGCTTTGAATCCTTTACGTTCACAATAGCGAAGATATTGACGCATTAAGATGCTAGCCCAGTCGCAAGCCTCAGTGCCGCCAGCACCTGCTTGAATATCTATAAAGCAGTTACAAGGATCCATCGGATGGGAGAACATACGACGAAACTCTAAATCGGCAACGATGAGCTCAATACCTTTTTCGTCTTCTTCAATTGCCTCCAAGGTTTCAGTATCATTTTCCATCGAGGCTAGTTCAAATAGCTCTAAGGCACCATTTAAGTCATCATCTAATTTCTTAATTGATGTGACGATACCATCCAATGTTTTTTTCTCTTTACCCAAAGACTGGGCTAATTTGGGATCATCCCAAATTTTGGGATCTTCTAATTGAAGGTTAAGCTCAATCAGGCGTCGATGCTTTGTATCGTAGTCAAAGATACCCCCGAAGGTCTTCAACGCGTGATCTCAATTGAGTTAAATTATTTTGTAGTGTGTTTATTCGTTCGGCTTCCATCCAAATATTATAAAGCCTAGTGAGTTGGAAAGTGGTTTTTCTCCCTAAGTAATAGCAAAGGCTGCTTCAATATGTATTTGGGCTCTTGGATAACCAAGGTAATGGTCAACGAGCAAGCGATAGGCTAATTGCGTTTGTTCAGGAAGTGTCTCGGAGTGTCCAAACCAAATTCCTAAAATATTTTTTGAAGAATTTCCTACTAAGGGTTGAAGTTCCAACTTTAAGTGTTTTTCTTTCAGAATAGTTTGTTTAATGACTTTAAACTTTCCTGTAAAAATAGGTTCAGGAAAACCTTGCCCCCAAATTTCCTGCGAGAGTTCTTCAGCAAATTGTGCATGAATCCAATCTAGGGGAAGTTCTCCATCATGGACCAATTTTCTGTGAAGTGTATCTTCATCCAACCAGAGTGATGCTACTGTCTCAAAAGCATTTTGAAATTCTTCAAGCTTACTTTTTTCGATGGATAGACCTGCAGCCATAGCGTGTCCGCCAAATTTCAAAATCATATTAGGATATTTCTTTGAAATGTAATCAATGGCATCACGAAGGTGAAAGCCTGTGATTGATCTACCAGATCCTTTTAGAACTATTTCTCCAGATTCGGAAATTTCCTCGCCAGGAGCGAAGATGATGACTGGACGGTGGTATTTTTCTTTCAATCTTGAGGCTAAAATACCGATCACACCTTGATGCCATGATTCATCATATAAACAGAGGCCAGAACCTATCTTCACACTCAGCTCAGAAATATTGTCTAAAGCAGTTTCTTGCATGGTCCCTTCGATTTCACGCCGCTCACGATTCATCATGTCGAGTTCTTTTGCAATTTCCCGAGCTTGTTGGATGTCTTTTGTTATTAGGCATCTAATTCCTAATGTCATATCAGCAAGCCGACCGGCGGCATTTAGTCTTGGTCCGAGTCCAAATCCAAGATCAAACGTATTACATTTTTGGTAGTCGCGATTTGATACTTCAAATAATGCCTCGATGCCAGGATGCATTTTTTGATTGCGCATTCGTCTGATTCCAGCAGATACTAAAATCCGGTTATTCCGATCGAGTTGTGCGACATCAGCCACTGTTCCAAGTGCTACTAAATCTAATAGTTTCTCAATTTTAGGTTGATTTTCGATGGTAAATAAACCTCGATTTCTTAACTCCGCTCTTAGTGCTAAAAGTACATAGAAAATTACACCAACACCCGCAAGAGATTTGCTTGGAAACTCACATCCTTTTTGATTAGGGTTCACAATTAAAGTAGCATCTGGAAGATCATCGCCTGGCAAATGATGGTCAGTGACGATAACCCGCATACCCAGTTCATTTGCTCGTGCTACCCCAGCAACACTGGCAATGCCATTGTCTACGGTTATAAGAATATCTGGTCTAGGGTTTGCTTGAGCTGCTAAATTAACAACTTCCGGTGTTAATCCATATCCCATGGTAAAGCGATTGGGAACCAAGAAATTGATTTTAGTTTGATAGTCTTTTCCTAACTCTTCAAGACCAAGTATTCCAACTGCACAAGCTGTCGCACCGTCACAGTCGTAATCAGCAATAATGAGAATATTTTTTTTGGTAGCTAAAGCGTCTGCCAAGAATGAAGCAGCATTGATACAGTTTGTTAATAGCTTAGGAGGAATTAAATACTTTAACTCTAAATTTAAATCTTGTTCAGAATCAATCCCTCTACCTGCCCAAATCCTTGCGAATATTGGTGGAACACCAGCATCCAATAATTGACGCTCTGCATTTGGGTTAGTTTTTCTTTCAATTAATTGCATTCCATGGATCCTGTAAGATTCCAACGAATATTTTTAGAGTAATCTTGCCATGATGGAATTTTTGAATGATTATTTTTATTTTGGAAAAGTTTGGTAAAAAAATTAGTTTTAAATGATTGTGCTGTTAGATTGTGCTCATAAATATCTTTGCCGCTTACTTTGAGTAATTGAATTTTTACAAAGTTTTCATTCATTAAATCCTGTGTCCAAGAATTCCAATGTTGTTCCCACTCAAAAGAAGAGAGGTCTTGTGCAAACACGAAATCATGATTCTCATTTTCAATTAAAGGTACAAAATCGGAAAGAGATTGAATTCTATGATCAAGCGTATTGCCAAGGTGATGATTGCTAAAAATTCGGTTTACAGATTTCAACATAGAATGTTGATTAATATCTGCGGTAGTACCTTGGCCGTAAATCCAAACGGAGTTAATGCTTAATTCCCCACGGTGAAGTCTTGCTTCATTAATGGGGTGATCATGCCAAATCATTTGTATTTCATTTTGTAATTTACGCCATTGTTTTGCTAGGCCTGGAGATGTTGTGTCTTTAGGCATCCATATATCGATATTGAGACCATTTGCTTGTGAAGGGGTGTGGGTATTTAAGTCTTTAAAGTCGTTCGCAGGGAACATCCACCTATTACTAGAAAATTCACCATCACTTCCCAGGAAATGACTAATTGTTTCTTGAACACTTTCACGTAATGCAAGTTCTTCTGATTCTTGAATATTCAATAGCCTTGGATCCAAAAGGACTAAATGATCTCTAGTTGCATGTAAATGAACTAGTTCTATGCAGATTTTTGGAATGTGATCCTTTTGCTTACTTATTAATGGGGCAAAAGGCACTTTAGACCCTAACAATAGTATTTCTTCCAATGTTCCTTTATCTTCATAGAAAATATCATCTTCTTCGGATGTATCAGAAGTATTTGTAGAAAAAAAAGGGACAAGAACGCTTAATTGATTATTCATATGCCTTATTTTATGAGGGAATTAATAAAACACTAAACTATAGCTATGCAAAAGAAAATATTCCCCTTTGATTTACCCATTTTTATGGAAATTGGCTTGCGTTATGTAAGAGCTAGGCGCAAGACGGTTGGTCAAAAAAGAGATGGCTTTTTGTCATTTATTTCCACTTTATCCATGGTTGGGATTGCTCTTGGAGTAGCTTCCTTAATTATTGTTTTATCCGTAATGAATGGTTTTCAAAAAGAAGTACGAGATAAGATGTTGTCGGTCTTATCTCATGTCGAAATTCGAGCTCCTAATGGCATGGAAAATTGGCAAGAAATGACTACTTTTTTGTTAAAACAAAAACATGTCATTGGAGTAGCTCCCATCATGCATTCCCAAGGATTGATTGTGCGCAATGGAACGATGCGTGGAATTGAGCTTCGTGGGATTGATCCAGCGCAGGAAAATTCTGTATCAGATATTCCGAAACAAATTTCAGATGGTGCTATTTCACAAATTCAGCCAGGTTCATTCAATATAGCTTTAGGAATTGAACTAGCACTTAATTTAGGTGTTCAAAAAGGGGACAAAATTTCTGTAATGGTCCCTCAGGGTGATCTCACTCCAGCTGGAGTTTTGCCACGTCAAAAGTCTTTTAATGTTGTTGGATTAATTGACAGTGGCCATTTTGAATACGATAGTAGCCTTGCTGTTATTCATTGGCAGGATGCTGGAGCTTTAACTCAAAATCGAAATCCAACTGGGTTACGTATTAAGCTAGACAATATGTATATAGCGCCAATGATTGCGTCAGATCTAAATGGAGCTTTACCTCCAGGCATGATGGCTGTTGATTGGTCTATGCAAAATCGAACTTGGTTTGCGGCAGTCAAAACAGAAAAACGCATGATGTTCATTATTCTTGCCATGATTATTGCAGTTGCAGCTTTCAATTTGGTTTCAACCCTTGTAATGACTGTTACGGATAAACAGGCTGATATTGCTATTTTGAGAACTATGGGTGCATCCGCTAAGATGATTCAGAAAATCTTTTTTGTGCAAGGTTTAGCAATTGGGATTTTAGGTTCACTCCTTGGAGTTCTACTGGGTGTTTTGGTAGCAGCGAATATTGATGTCATTGTGCCAACCATTGAAGGTATTTTTGGGGTACATTTTTTACCTAAAGATATTTACTTCATTAACGAATTACCTTCTGATGTTCATTTAGAAGACGTTGTGAAAGTAGGTGGTATGGCATTTATCCTCAGTTTGTTGGCTACGCTTTACCCAAGTTATCGAGCTGCAAAAGTAAAACCTGCAGAGGCACTTCGCTATGAATAATCAAGTAAATAATTCTATAGAGTACGCTTTATCAGCTTTAGGTGTACAAAAAATATTTGGTAGTGATGTTGAGGCCATCCATGTTTTGAGAGGAATTGACCTTCAAGTAAAGCCTTCTGAAAAAGTTGCTATTGTAGGTGCCTCTGGTTCAGGTAAAAGCACGCTGTTACATATATTGGGCGGACTTGATGAGCCTAGCTCAGGCAGTATTGAATTGGGAGGGGTAAAGTTTTCTGATATAGATGAAGCTACAAGAAACCAACTACGTAATCAACAATTGGGTTTTATCTATCAGTTTCATCATCTTTTGCCAGAGTTTACGGCGCTTGAGAATGTTGCGATGCCTATCCGAATCCGTGGTTTTGGACGTAAAGAAGCATTTGATCAAGCAAAATTAATGCTTGATCAGGTTGGCCTTAGTGAGAGACTAGACCATACTCCAGCTATGCTCTCTGGCGGTGAAAGACAACGCGTTGCAGTTGCAAGAGCATTAGTAGGTAAACCCAAATGTGTTTTAGCTGATGAGCCTACTGGAAATTTAGATACGCATACGGCTGATCAAGTTTTTGATTTGATGCTCGCAGTTGCCCAGCAAAACAATACTGCATTTGTGATTGTGACGCATGATCCCTTAAGAGCAAAGCGTTGCGATCGAATATTAAGATTAACGGATGGCTCTTTAGTTGATATTACCCAAGAAATTAATGGGTAAGTTATGTGGTTTGATACACATTGCCATATAGATGCTCCAGAATTTAAAGATGATCTTTCTTTAGTTCTTGCAAGAGCTGCAGAGCAGGGAGTGACTGGTATTTTAATTCCTGCGGTTAAAGTCAGCGATTTTGCCAGAGTTGTTCAATTGGTTGAAAAGTGGAGTATCTTCATTCCGAAAATTTGTTTTTCATTAGGGATTCATCCTCTTTACACCAAAGAGGCTTTGGAAAGCGATATTGCTCTTACTAGACAAGCAATCGAAAAATATATAAATCATCCTAGATTGGTTGCAGTTGGCGAAATAGGCTTAGATTATTTTGTGAGTGATTTGGATAATCCTAAGCAAGAGTGGTTTTTTGAAGAGCAATTAAAAATTGCGAGAGATTTTGAATTACCAATTGTTATGCATGTGCGGAAATCTCAGGACCAGCTTTTAAAGCGTCTCAGAAATACAAGAGTATCTGGTGGGATTGCGCATGCATTTAATGGAAGCTTTGTTCAGGCAAAAAATTTTCTGGATTTGAATTTTGTATTAGGTTTTGGTGGAACCATTACATATGATCGATCTCTTCAGATAAAAAGACTAGCAAAAGAGTTTTCATTGGAGTCTTATGTTTTAGAAACTGACAGCCCAGATATTCCACCATCTTGGCTTAGGGATGCAGAATCAAGACGCAATGAGCCAGCATATTTACCTAAAATTGCTGAAATTTTTGCACAAGAAAGAAACATAGATTTAGACACTCTTTCTAAAGCCAATCTCAATAATCTCTCTCGGGTTATACCTAGAATTAAGCTTCTTTAAGTTCGCATGCGATTTTGGATAGCGGCATGGATTGCTGGGGAATTATTTTCTTTATTTTTGGGTAAAGAAGATATTTTTATAGATTTTATTCTCCCTTTTGGTTCTCTCATTCTTATTTATTCTTGGTTTGAATCTAAAAAAATCAAATCAATAAATCAAGTTTTTTTAATATTAATACTTGGTATTCTTTTATCAAGCTTAGGTTTTATTTGGACAGAGTATCTTAAGTCTTTAAAACCCCAACAAGAACTAAATCAGCATTTTGAAGGTAAGCCAATACGAATTCAAGGCTATATAGAAGAATTGCCAAGGCAATTAGAAAAAGGAGCGCAATTTGTTTTTCAGGTAACCAGTTGGCAATCAGATCAACTCAAATTAATGAGTAGTCATGAAGCTTTAAATTTTCCACAACGTATTTTGTTGAGTTATAGATATGCTGGAAATAAGCCTGAGCTGATACCTGGAGATTATTGGGAGTTTGTAGTTCGATTACAAAAAAGTAGGGGACTTAAAAATCCCTATAGTTTTGATGTAGAGCAGTGGTTATATATTCAAGATATTGAGTCTCAAGGAAAAATTCAAGTCTCTAAAGCTCGAAATTTAAATCTTCAACATCAAAGTTTTAGGGTGAAAATTGAGCGTTTACGTTATTACATTAGAAATAAAATTCAAAATACGCTTGGTAAACAAAAGCAATATGCTGGAGTTATAACTGCTTTAGTTATAGGCGATCAGAGTTCAATTGCATCAGATGATTGGACTATTTTTTCCAAGACAGGTATTGGTCATTTAATTTCTATTTCTGGAATGCATGTAACGATGCTGGCTGGTATTGCTTCAAGCTTAAGTTTGCTTCTAATTAAACGTACGCGCTTGATATATATTCAACCTGCTCAGTACACTGCAGCAATTTTAGGATTTATGGTTGCATTTTTATATACCTGGTTAGCGGGATTTCAGGTACCAGCCCAAAGAACGATGATGATGGTGGGTATTTCAACCTTGGCTTTATATCTTGGGAGGGTGTTGCATAGTTTTGATATTTGGTTTTGGGCATTATTTCTTGTTTTATTCATTAATCCTTGGGCAATTTATGCACCTGGTTTTTGGCTTTCATTTGGCGCTGTTGCAGCCATACTTTATGCAATGCCAAAAGATCTCCAAAATCATGGGGACACTGATTTATTATTTTTAAAGAAATTATTTACATCACTTTCTGAAGCAACTCGGGTTCAGGCTGTTGTTACGATTTCTCTCATTCCCTTAACTTTGTTTTGGTTTTATCAAATTTCATTAATTTCACCGATTGCAAATGCTATAGCAATTCCAGTAATTACTTTTTTAGTAACGCCTTTTGCAATGCTAGGAGCATTTTTGCCTTCTATTGTTGGAGAACTTTTTTTAATCATTTCGCATGAAGTATTTTCATGTCTGATGATTTTTATAAAGCCTTTAGCGAATTTCGAATATGCCATAGCTTATGGCGCTAAGCCAAATGGATGGCAATTAATAATTGCGATATTAGGTATTCTATTAGCGATTAGTCCTGGTCCAATACTGAGTAATTGGAAATCAAGACTCATTGGATTTATATTGTGTACGAGTTTATTTATTCCTAAACAATATTTGATGGGGCAAGTCCCATTCGGAGAAATAGAAATGACTGTTTGGGATATTGGACAGGGAAGTGCTGTTTTAATTAAAACACGCACACATTATTTATTATTTGATACTGGACCAACTAGTTTTGGTAAGTTTGATCCTGGAGAAAAAATTATCATTCCGCATTTTCGGGCGCAGGGTATAAAGAAGATTGATCAATTAGTGATTAGTCATCAAGATGCTGACCATATTGGGGGATTAGCATACTTGGTAAGTCAATTTCCAATTAGTAGAGTCATGGGGTCTATACCTCGCAATCATCCCCTGCAAGCTAACTTTATTAAAAACACACTTATATTTAATGCCTGTCAAGAAGGTCAATATTGGGATTGGGATGGTGTTCATTTTAGGATATGGCACCCAGATTTAAATGAGGATGAGCAAAGCATTTATTCAAAATTTAAGCCAAATGAAATGAGTTGTGTTCTTGAAGTTAGGAACCAACATCATTCAATTTGGCTAACTGGAGATATAGAAAAGCTTGCTGAAAATTTAATTGTTAAAAGACTAAAAGAAAACCCTGATCAATTAAAAGAAATTCAAAAACGCAATTTGATTTTGATGGCGCCGCATCATGGGAGTAAAACCTCATCATCTTTACAACTTTTAGAAATTTTGATTCCTAATGAAGCATTTTCACAAACGGGTTATCAGAATCGATTTAGGCATCCACATCAAGTAGTGATTGATAGGTATCGAGATATCAATATTGAGTTACTCGATACTGTATCAACAGGTGCACAAATTTGGCAAACCCAAAGTAAAGATATTTTTTATAAGCAATTCCGAGACTAGTTAAATTTATATGCAACCCTAACACTTATCATTTATTAGACCCATAAACTTGAATTTAAATCCTATCGATAGTAAATTAAGAATTAACAATTATTGAATTATTCAATTCTGACGGATAAGAGGACATTAAGAATGCGAATTTCGTTTCAAATCGGCGTCCTTGCACTAATGATGGTGTTTTTTCAAGTAAGTGCTCAGACTCAAATCAGTTCTTCTAAGGTAGGTGGTTCTCACGGGGCGGTATCTAGTATTGGTCACCTCGAGCGTATTCAGCGCAGTGGAACTCTGCGGGTTTGTATATGGCCTGATTATTATGGTATTTCCTTTCGCAATCCAAAGAATGGTGAGTTGTCTGGTATTGATGAGATTCTTTCAGTTCAGTTTGCCCATGATCTCGGTGTTAAGCCGGTCTATGTTGATACCACCTTTGCAAACTTTGCCGATGAACTCCTTTCAGATCGATGCGATATAGCAATGTTTGGAGTTGGTATTCTGCCAGCGCGAGCAGCTTTAGTGAAGTTTTCGCAACCCTATATGCGAAGTGATATCTACGCAGTTACCACTAAAAGTCATCCATCTATTAAAACCTGGGATGATATTGATAAGCCAGGACGTGTGGTCGCGGTACAGGCTGGCACCTTCATGGAACCAGTTATGAAATCAAGCCTCAAGCAGGCAGAATTGATGACAGTTAAGTTGCCAAATACTCGAGAGCGCGAGGTACAATCGGGGCGTGCCGACGTATTCATGACTGATTACCCATACAGTCGCCGAGTTCTTGATAATTCCGATTGGGCAAGGGTGATTGCTCCTGATCATCCGATTAATCCTGTTTCCTATGCGTATGCGGTAGCTCCCGGTGACGATCCATGGCTTGCACGCATTGATAAGTTTGTGACTGATATTAAGCGTGATGGGAGGCTTTTGAATGCAGCCAAGGCTTTCAAGCTTGAACAGATCATCATTACCCAATGACATCTTCTGGGCCTTTACCAACAAAAAAATCTAGACGCTTTGAGCGTCTCATTGAAATTGTTGGTATTTTGTGTGCCTTGTTGATTGTTGCTGCCACAATTGCGCATAGCATACAACTCCGAGAAGAAATACGTGGTGAGGTTGAAGGCCATGTTAAGACTGTTGCTAGGATTCTGACGCAAGAGGTAAATCGTAGCCTGACTCGAACTAGTGTTATTTTGGAGCAGATCGACGAAATGGCAAGGACTCAGAAAGTGATCAATTCTCCAGATAGTATTTCAAAGCTAGAGGCATTCACGCGACAACATTTTTTGCTACGCGAAGTTGTAATAGTCAATCGCGATGGTCGAATTATTTCATCATCAAATCCGCATAATATAGGTGTCGATGTCTCTGGATATGATTTTGCTATTGAAGATAATCGTAAACGACTATTTATTGGACAGCCCAAGGCTGGCCGAAGTTTTAAGAATAATGCACAGATATCGGAGGGCCCAGCAAATGCTATTGAAGGGTTCTTTACGGTTTCGCGTCCATTGAGGGACAATTCTTCAGGCATGATTGCTGTTGCTGTTATTGGAGTAGATAGCTTCATTAGTGATTTGCGCTTCATGGCTTCGATGGAGTCGGATGTGTTGACTCTTTATCGATACGATGGAAAGTTGTTGGCAGTCAGCAAAGGGGTAGTCATACAAGATAAGGGCTCCCATCCAATTTTTAGGGATTTTCTGCCGAATATAGAAACTGGTAAATTTAAAGATACCACTCTTGATGGGACAAGCTGGCTGGGATATTTTGCAACCTCATCTGATTTTCCAGTTGTTGTTGAGGTAAGACAAAATAAAGAATTGGTTATGTCGCGTTGGCGAGCCGAGCTTGTCACGCCACTATCAATCATGATAGCGACATTGGCCGCACTTTTCGTTTTTACAAGAATTACCAAATGGGCTCTTCGCCAAAGGGTAATTTTACAGGAGGAGTCTTTAAGTCAGGCACAGCGTTTAGGTAATATTCTCGATTCCGCGGCTGATGCTATCGTTACGGTGGGTGTTGATAGCATTGTGCACGAATATAATCGGGCGGCTGAACTGTTGTTTCGTATTCCTGCGGAAGAAGCTATTGGTAGTCATGCCTCAGCACTTCTTGCGCCGGATGAGTCTGCCGGTTATCAGACACTAGTTGACTATTACCTCCAAACAGGTATGGCTCCGGTCTTTGCAGGTGGTCAGAAAATCAAGGCTAGGCGTCGTGATGGTTCATTGATGCTTTTGTCTTATGCCATTAGTGAAGTTACAGTCAAGGATGAGAGGCTTCTCACTTGTATTTTTCGGGATGTAACAGAGGAACAGCAAGCTAATGAAAGATTCAGAACATTGTTTCAAAGATCTGGGCAGCCAACTTTATTATTTGCAAATGGAGTACTTCTCGACTGCAATCAAGCTGCAGTAAAGCTCTTCGGAGCTGACGTTAGAGGTAAGCTTCTAGGTCTTCGTATTGAGGATTTAGCAGTCCGCGAAATGAACGGGCTGCAACTAGTTAATGAAATCGACAATGTTCGTAAAATTGCCCGTGATCTTGGTGCTTGCCGTATGAATTGGTCTGCACGTACATTTGATGGGCGTGAAATCCCTCTTGAAATCATGATGACCCCAATCTATCTTGAGAATGCCGAAGCGATGTTATTGACCTGTTCAGATATTACTGAGCAACAACGCTACGAGGAAGAATTACGACAGGCACGTGATATTGCCGAGGCTGCGACGATGGCAAAGTCACGATTCCTTGCAGTCATGAGCCATGAACTGCGAACGCCAATGACGGGTATTATTGGCTTGATAGAGTTGCTTAAAGAGGCGCATTTGCCTGCCGAGCAAAAGAGTCAAGTACAGATACTCGGTAGATCAGCAGATACATTGATGTCAGTACTCAATGACATTTTAGATTTTTCGAAAATTGAAGCTGGTCGCTTGGATCTTGAACAAATTGACTTTGATCTTGAACAAATAGTCCAAGAAGTTTTGGACGCATTCTCTCTCCCTGCTCATCAACGTCATAATATTCTTCGAGCCAAATGGGGTAATAAAGTACCAATTTTGTATGGTGATCCAACAAGAGTAAGGCAAATTCTCTTGAATCTCGTTGGGAATGCAATCAAATTTACAGAAAACGGTTTGGTTATTATCAATTTATCTATGCAAGCATCTCAAGATGAAGGTCTGGTAGAGCTTTGTATAGAAGTTCGGGATACTGGCATAGGTATCAAACCTGAGGTTCAGCAAAACCTATTCCAAGCATTTCATCAAGCTGATACATCGACAACACGTCGTTTTGGTGGAACAGGACTTGGTTTAGCTATTTGTAAGCATCTTGTTGAGGCAATGAATGGCCAAATCAGTGTTCAAAGCGAAGTAGGAAAGGGCTCTGTCTTTAAAGTTGAACTCAATATTTCTAAAGCTAAATCTCAGCCAGAGCTTAAGTCAGTTAGATCCGGAGCAGAGGTAATTCCGAGCTTACTTAGTTTACACATTCTAGTTGCCGAAGATAATGAGACCAATCGCCTTCTCATCGAGACGTTCTTGCGCCGTGCAGGTCATATATTAGTGATGGTAGAAGATGGGCAGCAAGCACTTAAAGCAGCCTCAACGCAGGACTTTGATCTCATCCTAATGGATATGCAAATGCCGGTACTTGATGGAGTGGGTGCAACTCGAGCAATCCGCGCATTACCAGATGTCAAACGTAGCCGGATCCCCATCATTGCTCTCACGGCCGATGCATTGCCTGAATTACGAGAGACATATATGGCTAGTGGTCTTAATGACTATCAGACTAAACCCATCAACTGGAAAGCGCTTAATGCAGCCATAATTCGCCATTTGCCTTGGGCTGCAATTGTTCCTTCTGAAGATGAGCTAAATCAGGAAATTTTTGCTTCCGAGAAGGTGGGCGAGTTTAAGGGTGAATCCGTTAAGTTGGATAATGAAAACATTACTCAGATTCGTGAAGAGCTTGGACTTGAGTTATGGACTACAGTTGTTGAAGTTTATTGGCCACAAAGCGATAAAATTCTTGCGGCATGCCGTGCGGCTGTCCTTGCAAAAGATCAGGTAGCACTTCGTAATGCTGCCCATAGTCTAAAGGGTTCGTCTTTAAATCTAGGTTTCAAATCGATTGCTTTGATGGCCGAACTTCTCGAGCGATGCGACCCAAGTATAGTTGAGGACAAACTCGAACAACTTGAAAAGGTCTACTCTCAAACACGCAGTCAGTTGTCTATTTGAATAAAAATGTATTCAAAATAGCATCATCTTAAAAATTACGATACTGCATCCGCGTTGGTAACATAGCCAAGACCCATCGCCTCATTGACACGTGGCATTACCTCATGTGCCATGAGCTCCATGGATCTTCTTCCAAGTACAGGATCCACAAGATCCATACCTGCATAAACAATTTCACCAAAATTACCGACTTCCTCTTGCATAGAAAGGATTTGATCGACAACCTCATTAACAGTTCCACAAATAACTAAATCATCTAAGATTCCGTCTAAGCTAATTGTGCTGTCATCAGCTTCTTGGCTCTTTTTAAAGATGACATGTCGATTAGAGATTTTCATCTTTGTTAACATTTGTTTGTAGTAATAGCGGTAGGGACTATTAGCATTGTCTTTACCGTATGCTTTAGCAATCGCAGAAGTATCTCCTACAAAGACTGTTCGGGCTACACGCCAATCCTTAACTAATGCTTGTTCGCCAACTGCTTTTTTACCTTCAGAGAAATTATTCCAATGAGATGGAAGCCAATTTTTTAGTAAAAAGTTTGCTGACATAGGATGAAAGTCTCTCTTACCCATCTCAATAACCCCTTTAGAAAATGGAGCAACTACGGTCCCAACGATTTCTGGTCTAGGTTTTTGGAATGGTTTCATAATATGACCACGTCCAATCTCTAGAACTTGAGTATTTTGTACACTCACCTTAAACCTATTATTGGGTAGGTCAATGTTATACGGTGGCTCACCTTCCCATATTTTTAAGATGACATCGATAGCTTCAGCAAAGATCTTATTTCTATCTTCACTCAGGATGCCTAAAGCCTCTGCATCTGAAGCTAAAGCGCCAGGGCTAATTCCAAATACAAAGCGGCCTTTTGCAAGGCGGTCAAACATAGCTGCTTGTGCTGCGATGAGGGTTGGATGAGCATGGGAAAGGTTAGAGGTTCCTGTACCTAATTTAATATTCTTAGTTTCAAAGATTAACGTTGCCAAAAATATCATGCTATTTGTTACGTTCTCGGCTTGGTCAGTAATATGCTCACCAACAAAAGCATCATAAAAACCCAACTTATCAGCATGAATAATCGTTTCTCTATCTTCATGAAGAGTTTCTGTTCCATCCCTTTCTAAAGGGTGGAGAGGCATTGTGAAATATCCTAGACGCATAATTAACTTTCTGTGTATTTAAATATATTGCTTAATAATTTTATTCTGGCTGAATTCCAGCTTCAGGTACTATTTTTGCCCAACGGTCTTTCTCTTGACGAACAAATTTCAGATATTGCTCTCGATTTAGTTTTCCAGGATCAAGCTCAAGGTTATGAATCTTGTTAACAAAAGTAGGATCTTTAAGAGCTGTTTCTAACTGGGTTGTTAGAGTTTGTAAAATTTCTGGAGGTAATCCTGCCGGAGCGCCTAATCCAAGGTAAAAGCCTAATTCAAACCCTGGATAAGTTTCATTAATAGCAGGAATATTCGGCCATTCTCTAAAGCGTGTTGCACCAGTTACTCCAAGGGCTTTAATTTTTCCACCATTAATTTGCGCTTTTGCAGGTGGATATTCAATAAATAGTACCTGAGTTTGACCACCATAAAAATCTTGAAGTGCGCTACCAACTGCCTTGTATGGAATACCTGTCAATTTGGCGCCAGTTCTGGTTTTAAGCATTTCTACAGTCATTCTTGATGCGGAATTGTAGTGTCCGTAGAAAAACTTATCTGGGGCTGCTTTCGATGCTGTAACTAAATCAGCAATCGTATTGAACGGGGAGTCTTTAGGAACAATCGCAACTGAAGCGGCTTGTCCAAAAAGACCGATATGATCAAAGTCCTTTAATGGGTCATAGGAAATCTTTTTATAAAACATCGAATTCGCGGCCATGGTTGTGTTGGTTGTCAGCAAAAGTGTATAACCATCCGGAGACGCATTTTTGACAAACTCTGTACCGACCATACCGTCAGCGCCAGGTTTATTATCAACAATGACAGTTTGTTTGAGATTAGCTTCTAAATATTGAGCAAAGGTTCTTGCCATGAGGTCGCCAGATCCTCCAGGACCAAATGGGACAACGATTACGATTGGTTTTTTGGGATAGCTTTGAGAATGGCTTGTAATGCTGAAGCAAAATAGGCTCAATAAGAGAATCGCATTTAATATCTTGAAGCGTGTTACAAAATGTTTCATGTGAAATACCTTAAAAGATTTATTATCATGTACTTAAGACTATTATATTAGTCATTACAAATGTAAGAAGGTAAGACAATAAAAATGACAGGACCTATGAATATTTCTAACAACGATGAAACAAGTGCAATGAAACCTCATGAGCGGATTGATTACAGTCCAATCATCCAGCGTAAGCCCTTGCAGCTTCCTGATGGCGCTAAGGTGGTAATTTGGCCCGTTGTGAACATAGAAGAGTGGGATATTACAAGACCAATGCCAAGGATGGCTTCTCCCCCTCCGGGCGGAGTTCCGCCGGTACCTGATGTCCCTAATTGGACTTGGCACGAATACGGCATGAGGGTTGGTATTTGGAGGATTTTTGATGCATTCAAAAAGTACGATATTAAAGCTACGATGTCTTTAAATGCCAAGGTGTGTGAAACCCGCCCCTTAGTTCCTCAAACTGCCCTCGATCATGGTTGGGAGATTATGGCGCATTGCTATGAGCAAATTCCGATTCAAAAGATCCCAGATCAACGAGCAATGATTGCTCAAACGATAGAAGTTATCGAAAAATTTTCTGGCATCAGGCCGCAGGGATGGTTAGGTCCTGGAAGAAGTGAGACCTTTGCTACTTTAGATTATGTGAAGGAAGCGGGGTTTCGCTGGTTTGGTGATTGGGTTCTAGATGATCAACCACAAACCGTAAAAACCAAGCATGGGTCATTAGTCTCAATTCCATATACCGTTGAGCTAAACGATATTGCTATCATGTTAACCAATCTACAAGACTCTGATGCAATGTTTGTGCGTATGAAAGACTCTATTGAAAGAGTTTTGGAGGAGTCTTCTCAGGGGGCAAAGATTCTTGCTTTTGGGATACATCCTTATATTACTGGCGCAACCCATAGAATCAAATATTTCGAAATGATGCTTGCTCACTTGAGAAACTTACCAGGTGTTGTATTCTGGAATGGTACTGAGATTTGTGATTGGTATGAATCCACACAAAAAACCACCTAACAATTAAGAGAGTTTTCCTTTGATAAACCCTAATACTCTTGAAGATGCGTTGAGTCATCTCCAAAATGGAGAAATCACTGCGGTTCAGTTGGTTGAGCTTGCTTTAAGCAGGGTTTCTGAAAAAGAAAACCAATTACATGGACTGATTACAGTTACCAAAGAGGAAGCGCTTGATCAAGCTGAGAAAATAGATAAATCGCGAGTGATGGGTGAATCCTTAGGAATTCTTGCAGGAATTCCTATAACGTATAAAGATGTATTTTTTACCCAAGGAATTCGTAGCACAGCCGGCTCTAATGTTTTGAGTGACTTCAAACCAGAATCAAGTGCTGCAATTGTTCAAATTTTAGAAAAATCTGGTGCTATATCTATTGGTAAGGCCAATTGTCATGAATTTGCATTTGGATCTCCAAACGAGAGCGATTATTTTCCCGCAGCCAGAAATCCTTGGAATATAAATCATATGCCAGGAAGTTCGAGTAGTGGCTCTGCAACTTCTGTAGCTGCCGCATATTGTTATGCCTCTATTGGATCTGATACAGGTGGATCAGTACGTCACCCAGCTGCAGCCTGTGGTTTAGTTGGGCTTAAGCCGACAAGGAATCTTATTCCCACAGCAGGACTCATTCCTTTAGCTTCTAGCTTAGACACTGTTGGAATCATTACAAGAAATGTTAGAGACAATCTCATTATGCTTTGTGCAGCTGTAGGTACTCAGGATTACCAGCCTTTTTTAAAGGAGCTTCGCGAAGAACTACCCGGCCTGAAGATTGGAGTGGATTTTAAGCATTTGGAACATCCAGATGTTCAAGATGATGTACGAGCATGTTTTCTGAATGTTCTAGATCTCATGCGTGACTTGGGAATTCAGCTTATTTCTTTAAATTTACCCGATTTAGACCAGATTGCTTCTGCAGCCAATCAAATTATTCAATATGAGGCATGGCAAGGGCTAAAAGATTTTTATGAAAATCAACATGATGCTTTGGGTATTGGTTTACAACAAAAATTAAAGCAAGCTCAATTAACAACCCCTGAAGATTATCAAAAGGCTCTTGATAAATCAGCTATTTATGCAGAAGAAGTGACAAAAGTTCTGCAAAGGGAGCAAATGGGGTCTGTCGACTTAATTGTTTCTGTTGGGAGAGAGGCGCCTGCCCAAACTATGCGTGAATTATATGATCATCCTACTGCAGCTAGGAGTACCTGTAACCGTCTTTATAGTTTAACTGGCCATCCTGCAATCACCATTCCAATGGGGTTTGGGAGTAATGGTATGCCTCTAGCCATTCAAATTGCTGGTCAATATCATGATGAATACCTTCTTTACCAAGTGGCACATGCCTTTGAGAAAAAATTAAACCTATATTCTGGGATGAATAACGTACCATGGTACTAAGGATTAATGAAATTTTTAGAAGCTTCATCAAGTCTTGTATATAATTCAGTATTACCAAAAGAGTGAATGATGACCAAATTTGTCTTCGTTACTGGCGGTGTGGTTTCTTCCCTAGGGAAAGGAATTGCAGCCGCATCATTGGCTGCGATTCTTGAATCCCGCGGCCTAAAAGTCACCCTCCTAAAATTAGACCCCTATATCAACGTTGATCCTGGAACAATGAGTCCATTTCAACACGGAGAGGTATTTGTTACTGAAGATGGAGCAGAAACTGACCTAGATTTAGGGCATTACGAGCGCTTTGTTTCAGCCAAAATGCGAAAAAGTAATAACTTTACGACTGGTCAAATTTATGACTCAGTTATTCGTAAAGAGCGTCGTGGTGAATATTTAGGAAAAACAGTTCAAGTTATTCCACATATCACCAATGAAATTCAAACATTTATTGAGCGTGGTGCGGCAGATAGTCACGATGGCAAAGTTGATGTTGCGATTTGTGAGATTGGCGGCACAGTAGGCGATATTGAGTCACTGCCATTTTTAGAAGCCGCAAGACAAATGAACCTTCGCAAACCGCGAGGTGATACGGCTTTTATTCATTTGACCCTAGTTCCTTATATTGCTAGTGCGGGTGAATTAAAAACAAAACCAACACAACACTCAGTGCAAAAATTACGTGAGATTGGAATTATTCCAACAGCCCTATTATGTAGGGCTGATCGTCCAATACCTGACGAAGAAACAGCCAAGATTTCACTATTTGCAAACGTACGTGAAGAAGCGGTTATCTCAGTATGGGACGTGGATACTATATATAAAATTCCACAAATGCTTCAAGAGCAAGGTTTAGATGACATTATTTGTCGCGAATTAAATCTAAACCCTCCACCAGCTGACTTGTCAGTTTGGAGTAATTTGGTTGCAAGGATGGAAAATCCAAAACATCAAATTACGATTGGAATGGTCGGTAAATATGTCGATTTAACGGAGTCCTATAAATCCCTAATTGAAGCCTTAAGACATGCTGGCATCCATCATCAGACTCAAGTGGATATTCTCTATCTTGATTCTGAAGTTATCGAAGAAGAGGGCGTCGGCTCTTTGAAGGGCTTAGATGCAATATTGGTTCCTGGTGGATTTGGCAAGAGAGGAACTGAAGGCAAGATTATGGCAATTGAATATGCCCGTGTAAACAAGGTTCCATATCTAGGAATTTGTTTGGGGATGCAATTAGCTGTGATTGAATTTGCCAGGAATGTTGTTGGTTTAAAAGGTGCCAATAGTACAGAATTTGATCCAAAGGTAGAGTACCCAGTTGTGGCTTTGATTACTGAGTGGAAAAACCGTGATGGTACTCTCGAAAAGAGGACTGATGAATCAGATTTAGGTGGAACAATGCGCTTAGGATCTCAACGTTGTCCAGTTAAGCCTGGCACAATGGCCGCAGGTATATATGGAACAGAAGTAAATGAGCGTCACCGCCATCGTTATGAGGTAAATAATAGTTATGTTGAGCAGTTCGAGGAGGCTGGAATGATTATCTCTGCAAGAACTCCAACTGAAGAATTACCTGAAATGATGGAGCTTCCACAAAGTATTCATCCATGGTTCTTTGGGGTTCAGTTTCATCCTGAATTCACGTCTACTCCTAGATACGGGCATCCTTTATTTAATGCGTTTGTCAAAGCCGCTTTGGATTTTTCAGGAGCAAAAGTTACAGAAAAGGAAATTGCATGAAACTTTGTGGATTTCCGGTAGGGTTAAATCACCCATTTTTTTTAATTGCTGGTCCTTGTGTCATCGAATCAGAACAAATGGCTTTAGACACTGCGGGAGCTCTTAAAGAGATTACTTCTCAGCTTCAGATACCATTTATCTATAAGTCTTCATTTGATAAAGCGAATCGGTCATCAGGCACTTCATATCGTGGTTTGGGTATGGAAAAAGGCTTAGAAATTTTAGCTACAGTCAAACAAAAAATTGGTGTGCCAGTTTTAACCGACATTCATGCGATTGAAGAAATCAAACCAGTCTGTTCTGTGGTGGACGTTATTCAGACGCCAGCTTTTTTATGTCGTCAAACGGATTTTATTTATGCTTGTGCTCAAAGTGGTAAACCTGTAAATATCAAAAAGGGACAGTTTTTGGCCCCAGGCGATATGGTGAATGTCATTAATAAGGCCAGAGCAGCAGCCAAGGCTGCTGGTCTTGAAGAAGATAATTTTATGGCTTGTGAGCGCGGTGTTAGTTTTGGTTATAACAACTTGGTTTCTGATATGCGCAGTTTGGCAATCATGAGAAAAACACAAGCTCCCGTAGTTTTTGATGCAACGCATTCGGTTCAACTACCTGGTGGTCAAGGAACAAGTAGTGGCGGGCAAAGAGAATTTGTGCCAGTGCTTGCTAGGGCTGCAATGGCTGTAGGTATTAGCGGTATCTTTATGGAAACTCACCCAGATCCAGCTAATGCAATGTCGGATGGCCCTAATGCCGTTCCTTTGCATCATATGAAAAATTTATTAGAGTCTCTAAAAGGGATTGATCAACTTATTAAGTCATCTGGTCATTTTTTAGAAGATGATTTTGAAGCTTTTTAAATCTATTTTTATTTATTGAGAGAAACACATGAGTGCAATCGTAGATATTATCGGCCGTGAAATTTTAGACTCCCGTGGAAATCCGACCGTTGAATGTGATGTTTTATTAGAGTCTGGTGTAATGGGTAGAGCAGCTGTTCCATCAGGTGCATCAACTGGCTCGAGAGAAGCAATTGAATTACGTGACGGCGAACCAGGTCGTTATGTAGGTAAAGGTGTCCGCCGTGCTGTAGACAATATTAATACTGAAATTGCAGAATCTGTAATGGGTTTAGATGCAGCTGAACAGGCTTTTTTAGATAGAACATTAATTGACTTAGATGGTACTGACAACAAGGCACGTCTTGGCGCAAATGCAACCTTAGCGGTATCTATGGCGGTTGCAAGAGCCGCTGCAGAGGAAGCAGGTTTACCTTTATATAGATATTTTGGCGGATCTGGAGCAATGCAATTACCTGTTCCGATGATGAATATCGTGAATGGTGGAGCTCACGCCAATAATAGTTTAGATATTCAAGAATTCATGATCATGCCTGTCAGCATGACAAGCTTTAGAGAAGCTTTACGCTGTGGAGCAGAGGTATTCCATGCACTTAAAAAGATTATTCATGATCAAGGAATGCCAACTCAAGTTGGTGATGAAGGTGGTTTTGCTCCAAACTTTAAGAGTAATGAAGAGTGCTTGAACACAATTTTGCAAGCGATCGAAAAAGCGGGATATCGTCCTGGTGAAGATGTTTTATTAGCACTTGATTGTGCTGCAAGTGAATTCTATAAAGACGGTAAATATAATTTGGCTGGTGAAGGTCTCCAATTAACTTCAAGTGAATTTACAGACTATCTTGGAAATTTAGCGGATAAGTTTCCGATCGTTTCTATTGAAGATGGAATGCATGAAGGCGATTGGGACGGTTGGGCAACACTTACTCAACGTTTGGGTAATAAGATTCAGTTAGTGGGTGACGATTTATTTGTTACGAATACGAAGATTCTCAAAGAAGGTATTCAAAAAGGTATCGCTAATTCTATTTTGATCAAAATTAATCAAATTGGAACTTTGACTGAAACTTTTGCCGCTATTGAGATGGCAAAAAGAGCAAATTACACGAGCGTTATCAGTCATCGTTCTGGTGAAACAGAAGACACCACTATTGCAGATATTGCGGTTGGTTTGAATGCAGGTCAGATTAAGACAGGATCTTTATCACGTTCTGATCGTATAGCAAAATACAATCAACTATTGCGTATTGAAGAAGATTTAGGAGATGTTGCATCTTATCCAGGTAAATCTACTTTTTACAATTTAGGTTTTTAATTGCGCTATATTGTTTATGGACTTCTTGTTTTATTAATTGCCATTCAATACCCGTTATGGATTGGTAAAGGTGGTTGGTTACACGTTTACCAAATGGATAAAGAAGTCCAAGCGCAACAGCAAAAAAATCAAGAACTAGAAAAGCGCAATAGCAAAATTGCAGGTGATGTGAACGACCTTCGTCAGGGTACGCGTGCTGTTGAGGAGAGAGCTCGAATCGAACACGGCATGGTTAAAGAAAATGAGACCATGGTGCAGATTGTTCAAAATGATGAAGAGTTACCCAAGCCTATTATTAAGCCTAAAACTGAAAAAAAAGAAGACTCCTCTACAGATAGCAGCCCAAGCACCAAGAAAAGCAAATCAAAATCTGCTGACTCTCATTCACTAGATAAGAAAGCTTCTGCTGATAAAGTTGCTCAGTAGTTTTAGTGTTTACCTTGCGCAGGGCGCATGCCATCTAAAAGGTTTTGAGCTGCAAATAATTGTTCACAATCTACAGCGTCGAATTCATAGATATTGCCACAAAAATCACAGGTAGTTTCAACGCGACCTTGTTCCTCAAGGATGCTTAAGATTTCTGCATGACCAAGCATTAACAACATATTACCAACGCGCTTTCTTGAGCACTGACAGGAAAAATGAACATTACGCGCTTCAAAAGTCATAACCTGTTGATAGTTTGCTTCATCAGCAAAAAGACGCTGCATTAACACTTGTGGAGCGGTACTAAGCATCTCATGATCATCTACAGTATTGACTAATAGAAAAAATCTTTGCCAGTCATCTAACAACTCTTCCTGACTCACTGATTCGCGAATCTTACCTCCAATGTTTGGGAGTTTTTGAATCAAAATACCGCTAGAAAACTCATCATTACACGCTAAAGAAATATGTGTCTCTAATTGTTCAGAGTGATGCATATAAGCCATCATAGCCTCAGCAATGGACTCAACTGGCTTACCTAAATGGATTAAGGGGACAATGCCTTGATATGCTTGTTGACCATCTGAGCGATTTTCTGGATCAAGCGTGATAGCTAATTTGCCTTGACCATCAGGGTTGATTAGTTCTGCTAAAGACATCGTTTCGTCTAATAGGCTGTGATCGATATTTGGAGCTAATTTAATCGTAGCTCTTAATCCTAAATTAGCATTACATTCCACAACTAATAAACGGACGATACCTGTCCCTTGAGCTTGGATAATTAATGTGCCATTAAATTTGAGCGTGGCACTAAGAAGTGCTCCAGCTGCAACCATTTCACCGAGGTGTTTTTTTATTGCTGTGGGGTAGTTGCGACGTGATTGTATGGTTTGCCATGATGGCCCTAAGCGAACGATTTCACCTCGAACTTGGCTTTTTTCAAATAAAAAGGTTTGTAGGATATCAACTTCTGATGAGTTTGGGGATGAAGTTTGATTAGTCATTGCAAAAATACTGTGCTTAAGAATAATTTGTTATTGTATTGGGTAATGCAAAATTCAGTCGAATTCCAACAAAAATATCCTATTTGGTGTGCTGTTGCACTTGCTTTTGGTGCAGCAATAGCATTGGGTATATCGCGCTTTTCCTATACTTTGTTTTTGCCATTAATGCGCGAAGATTTGCAGTGGAATTATTTTGTTTCTGGGAACATGAACACCGCCAATGCAATTGGTTACTTGGTCGGGGCACTCACTTGTAATTGGCTTTTTGATAGAAGTAAATTACATCAAGTCTTTTTATGGGCTACTTTAGCAACCATTTTTTTAATTGCAGCTTCTGGCTTTTCAACAAATGTTTACCTCATTTTTATAATTCGCTTTATTGTGGGTGCAACTAGCACATGGATATTTGTTAGTGGCGGAGCATTAGCTGCAAAAATAGGAGTTCTCCATCCGGACAGGTCTGGATGGATTTTAGGGATTTATTATGGTGGCGTTGGTTTTGGCATAGTTTTAGCTAGTTTATTAGTTCATGAATTCAATTCTCTTGCAATGGATCATGGCTTAGAACACCCTTGGAAATATGCATGGTTTGGTATGGCAATAGTGGCAGTTTTCCTGGGAGTCGCCTTATTTAGACCAGTAAAAGCGCTCGATTACTCCATTGCCAGTGCGCATTTTAATCAGCGTATTTCTATGAAGCAGATGCTACCCATGAACGTAGGATATTTTCTTTATGGTCTTGGTTATATCGGTTATATGACTTTTTCGGTAGCTCTCGTTAGAGAAATTGGTTTACAAGGGAGTAAGTTAGACTATTTTTATGGCTTATTAGGTGTGTTTATCATGCTTTCATCCAAAATTTGGTCAAAAAAATTAGATCAAAAAAAAGATGGTTATGTTCTTGGGATGGTTAATCTTGTTTTAGCAATTGCCTGTTTTATTCCAACTTTGATTGCTTTATTTGGAGATCATCAGAATGTTGAGATTTGGCAGATCATTCTCATTTTTGTTTCTGCGATGATGTTTGGTTCCAGTATTGTTACAGCCGTTTCTTCAACAACTGCTTTTGTAAAACATAATTTTCCGCAAGAAGATTGGATCTATGGGATTCGGATATTTACCATTGCTTTTGCATCAGGTCAGATCATAGGACCAGTGATTGTAGGTTATTTATCTGATTTAACCGGTAGCTTAGGGATGGGCTTATTATTTTCTGCGGGAATTCTACTTTTAGGAAGTTTTATTGCTTTTCAGCAAAAAGCAATTTCAGCTTCTTGTTAAAGTAAGACATTCAAGCGTGGGATAATAGTGTTTATGGAAAATTTAAACACTCGAATTCGTACACGATTTGCCCCGAGCCCAACGGGTTTTATTCATCTTGGTAATTTAAGAAGTGCCCTGTATCCATGGGCATTTGCAAGAGCTAAAGGTGGTGATTTTATTCTTCGTATAGAAGATACCGATCAAGAAAGATCAACTCAAGAGGCAGTTGATGTCATTATTGAAGGTTTGCAATGGTTAGGCCTTGATATTGATGAAGGTCCCTTTTATCAAATGCAACGCTTAGATCGTTATCAGGCTGTTTTGCAGGAAATGATTCAAAAAGGTGATGCGTATTACTGCTATATGAGTGAAGA